>JRHI01000023.1_pt1 | contig 136292 bp, 152 predicted proteins | sample 215371 | NCBI WGS metagenome assembly JRHI01 (sample SAMN02929681, study PRJNA255918) | sediment metagenome | biome: cave system; feature: Ice Cave; material: Sediment; isolation source: sediment from deep within a dark volcanic ice cave with no known source of... ...
CCGTCCCGGAGCTGGATGTCGGTCAACACCAGCCCTGCCGTTCGTGTCTACCGGCCAGCCTGACGTGCTGATCGAGGACGGGGTGCATCCCGACGTGCCGGGATGGGACCTCACTGCCCTGTGGACGCCGGGCCACTCGCCCGGCCATCTCTGCTTCTGGGAGGGCGGTAACCGGCTGATGTTGACGGGCGACCACGTGCTGCCCCGTATTACGCCCAACATCCCGTTCCATCCTCAGGCCGGGGCCGACCCACTCGGTGACTTTCTGCGGTCCCTGGAACGAGTCGGTACCTTCGACGCGGCTGAGGTCCTGCCTGCCCATGAGCAGCGCTTCGTCGGCCTGGACCGGCGGGTGACCGAACTGATCGCCCACCATGAGCACCGCTTCGCCGAGGTGCTGGCCGCCATCCGCGATGGCTTGACCACCGCGTGGCATATCGCATCGCGGATGGAGTGGTCGAGATCGTGGGATCGGATCGAGGGATTCATGCGGCGGGCGGCGGTGGGTGAGGCGATGGCCCATCTGCGCGCGCTCGAGCAACGGGGCCTCGTGCGCGAAGTCCTTGGCGAGCCGTCCAGATGGGAACTGGTCGGCGACTAGCGTGAACCGGCCGCCGGAGTCGTTCGCCGACGTCGAGCAGCGAATGGCGCGCGTCCTCGAAGGCATCGACGGTTGGCTGCAGCCGGCCGAGGCAGCGGTGCTCTATCGGGAGGCTCGCTCGGCGGCAGAGCGGTCCGACAGCGTCTGTCTGGTCGAGATCGGCGTCTGGCAGGGTCGTTCCACCCTGGCGATCAGCATTGGCCTGCGCGACGGTGGCGGCCGCGGCGCGCTCTATGCCATCGGCCCTCACGATGACTCCGACGTGGGCGAGCAGAGTTTCCAGGCCCTCCAGCGCAACGTCGAGCGGGCCGGGGTATCCGATCAGGTCCAGGTCGTGCGGGCCGTCGCGGCCGAGGCCGCAGGCGACTTCGACGCTGGCGTCGTCGACGGGCTCTATGTCGATGGCGATCACGAGTTCGAGGCCGTCCGAGCCGACCTCGCCGCGTGGCAGGACAAGTTGCGACCGGGCGCCTTTGTCGGGTTCAACGGACTGTTTGGCCGTGGATCTCGGCGAGCTCTGCAACAGCTCTTTCTTGCTCCCGCCAGCCCGTACCGGCATCCGCGCTGGATGGTGAACACGATGTTCTTCGAGTTCCGGCCCAATCGGCTCGAGATGCCGAGGGAACGGCTAGCCCGCTATCGGGCTCGAGCCTTCCTCGTGCTGTTCGGTCCCTACCTCGGCGCCTACAACCGGCTGCTCGATCGGCCCCGGGTGCCGGCCCGGATTCGCGTTATGGCCGTCTGGACCCACGCCCATCTGGTCTTCCCGGTGGCCCGCCGCGTACTGGATCTCGCGGGATAGACGCGCCGACGTCGGAGCGTTGGCACCGCCCGTGAGTAGGCGGGCTACCGTGGTGGCATCGTGAGGATCGGTCTTGTTTGTCCCTACAGCCTGACCGTCCCCGGCGGGGTCCAAGGTCAGGTGTTGGGGCTCGGTCGGGCCCTTCGCTCGCTGGGCCACGACGCGCGTGTGCTCGCGCCGTGTGACGGTCCGCCGCCCGACGCATGCGTCACACCGCTCGGAAAGTCCGTGCCGTTCGCATCGAACGGGTCGGTGGCGCCCCTGGCACCCGACCTGCCCTGTGCTCTCCGCACTATCCGCGCCCTGCGGGACGAGGAGTTCGACCTCGTCCACGTGCACGAGCCGCTGGCTCCCGGGCCGACATGGACGTCGATCCTGTTCGGTGACATGCCGATCGTGGCCACCTTCCACCGGGCCGGCCGAAGTGCCGCCTATCAGGCTCTGCGCCCGCTGGCGCGGTGGGCGGCCAGTCGTATCTCGGTGCGCTGCGCCGTGTCCGAGGACGCCAGCACGACGGCCGGTCAGGCCCTCGGAGGAACCTTCGAGCTGGTGTTCAACGGCATCGATATCGCTCGCTTCGCCAAGGCCGAAGCCTGGCCGACCCAAGCCCCGACCGTCATGTTCATTGGTCGTCATGAACCGCGGAAAGGCTTGGCCGTCCTGCTCGAAGCCATGTCCCACCTGCCCCCCCATATCCGGCTCTGGATTGCCAGCGAAGGACCCCAGACCGGCGAGTTGAAGGCCCGTTTCGCTCATGACACGAGAATCGAGTGGCTCGGATCAGTCTGCGACGGCGAGCTGGCCCGGCGATTGCGAGGGGCGAGCGTGGTCTGCTTCCCGTCGCTGCATGGCGAGTCGTTTGGCGTCGTTCTCCTCGAAGCCATGGCTTCTCAGACACCCCTCGTCGCCAGCGACATTCCCGGCTACCGCCACGTTGCCCGTCCGGACATCGACGGCCTGCTCGTCCGCCCCGGTGATCCCGTCGCCCTGGCCCGGGCCCTTTCGAGAGTGCTGACCGACGGGGCGCTGGCCGACCGGCTGGTCGAGTCCGGCGAGCAACGGGCCGCCGAGTTCTCCCTGGAGCGGTTGGCCGAGCGGTATATCGAGCTGTACGCCGACGCCTTGGCACGCTGACGCCGCCGCCCGTCCGGGGAGAGGCATGGTCCGTGAGCCCTGGGCCGCGGCCGTAAGATGACGCCCCTGAACACCGATCTTGCCGCCAATGAACGCCGGGCCATTCTCCTGCTGGCCGGCTTCGCCGTTGCCGTCGGCATCGTGGTGTGGCTGATCAGTCTGGTGCTCGGGCACCCGGGCATCGGGTTGGGGGCGGCCGCCGTGGTCGCCGGAGCGGTGGCCGCCGTTTGCTGGCGGGGCGCGGATCGGATTGTTCTGCACAGTGTCGGGGCGGTGCCGGCCGATCCTCGCATTCACGCCCGCTACGTCAACCTGGTTGACGGACTGTGCAGTGCCTCCGGCGTGCCTCGCCCGCAGCTCTACGTCGCCGATTCACCCGCACTTAACGCGCTGGCCTGCGGGCGCAGCCCCCGGCGGGCGGCATTGGTCGCGACGTCCGGACTCTTCGACGGTCTGAGCCGGATCGAGCTCGAAGCCGTTTTGGCCCACGAGCTGTGGCATGTGAAGGCGGGCGACACCATGCTCGCCACCGTGGCTAGCGCCACCGTCGGGCTGCTGCCTATGGCCTACGACTGGGCGGTAGGCGCCCCCAGCTCGACCCATGCCCTCGTCTCCGTCGGCGCCGGGACCAGCGCGCCCGGTCGAACGTCCGTCTCCCCGGCGGCTACCCCCGGGCCCGGCGGAGCAAAAACCGTTGTGCGGTGGGTGCTGGTCGGGCCGGCCACCTTGTCGGCCACGCTGCTGCGATCCGTGCTCGATCCCGCCCGTGAGGGGCGCGCCGACCTGCGCGCTATGACCATCACCCGGTTCCCTCCCGGTCTTATCTCGGCCCTCGAGAAGATGTCCGAGTCGCTCGACCGCGTCCCACGCCGTTATGCAACCGCCCACCTGTGGCTCGACTCTCCACTGTCCCGACCGTCCCCGGCGGACCATCCGGGCCCGCTCGACCGTCGGCTGGCCCCTACTGAGCATCTCCAGGTGCGAATCGAAGCTCTGAGGGAACTGTGAGCCGCCGGATGGGCCCAGCGCTCTTCGTCGCGGCCGGCGTCGCATTCGCGGCATGCGGTGGAGGCGGACATGGCGCTCTGCACCATCCGGCGAAGACCACGACCTCGTTGGCCCCAACCACCACCGGGTCCACGGCCACCGTCCCCGGCGCGCCGACCTATCCGCTCACCGGACTGGCCGTGTCTGGCGCCCACCGCGTCGCCCGACCGGCGTTGATCGTCAAGGTCGACAACGCGCCGCGTGCCCGTCCGCAGGCCGGGCTGATCGAGGCCGACATCGTCATCGAAGAACAGGTGGAGGGGGGGGTGACCCGCTTCGCGGCCGTCTTCCAATCGACCGACGCCAGTGCGGTCGGGCCCGTGCGGTCGGCCCGCTCCACCGACATAGCGGTCGTCTCCGAGTTCAACCGACCCTTGTTCGCCTACTCGGGGGCGAACGCCCGCTTTCTCCAGCTGGTGCGGGCGGCCCCGTTGGTTGACGTCGGCGTCGACGCGGCCACGGCCGCCTACGGGCGGGACCCGAAGCGACCTTCGCCGTACAACCTGTTTACGAGCACGGCGGCGTTGTTCGCCCGTGCCCCCAAGACAGCCGGTCCGCCGCCGCCGCCGCCGCAGTTCGCCTTCCGCCCCGCTGGCCAGCCGCCCGCGGGGGCGGGCGTCGCCAAGGTCGTGCACATCGGCCTCAAGTTTCCCGGCACGTTCGGCCCGAATGTGACCTACGACTGGGACGCACCGTCGGGCACGTGGCGCAGGGGTGAGGACGGGTCCGCGCACCTTGATTCGGCCGGACGACAGTTCGCCCCCAGGAACGTGGTGGTGCAGTTCATCACCTACACCCCCACGGGTCTGGTGGACCAGGCCGGGGCTCCGGTGTTCCAAGGCGAACTCGTCGGCGCCGGCGAGGCCTGGATCTTCACCGGCGGCATGCTGGTCAAGGGCCACTGGTCCCGGCCCACCGCCGCGGCTGTGACCACCTACACGGACGCGGCGGGCGCGCCGATCCAACTGACTCCCGGTCAAACGTGGGTGGAGCTGCCGGCCACCGGCACGGCGGTCGCCTCTTCCTGAGAATCGGCCGGGAAAGGGTAAGGCACGGCTCTAGACTGTGGTTATGGCTGATCGCACCTCTTCGCCCACGCCGCGTCAGACCGGTACTGAGAAGGTCAAACGGGGTCTGGCCGAGATGCTGCGTGGTGGCGTCATCATGGACGTCGTCAACGCGGAGCAGGCCAAGATCGCCGAGGACGCGGGGGCGACCGCGGTGATGGCCCTCGAGCGCGTCCCTTCCGATATCCGCAGGGACGGTGGTGTGGCCCGCATGAGCGACCCTGCCCTTGTCGAAGGAATCAAAGCGGCGGTCACCATTCCGGTGATGGCCAAGGCCCGCATCGGCCACTTCGTCGAAGCACAGGTGCTCGAGGCCCTCGGGGTCGACTACATCGACGAGAGCGAAGTGCTGACGCCGGCAGACGAGGCGCATCACATCGACAAATGGCGCTTTACCGTGCCGTTCGTGTGCGGGGCCACCAACCTGGGCGAAGCCCTGCGGCGTATCTCGGAGGGCGCCGCCATGATTCGCTCGAAGGGGGAGGCCGGTACGGGCGACGTCAAGGAGGCGGTCCGGCACCTTCGATCCATCCTGGGCGATATCCGCAAGATCACACAGGCGGACTCGGCCGAGCTGTACGGATGGGCCAAGGCGTTGCAAGCGCCGATCGTTCTGGTGCAGGAGGTGGCCGAGACCGGTCGCCTTCCGGTGCCGCTCTTCTGCGCCGGCGGGCTGGCCACGCCGTCTGACGCCGCCCTGGTCATGCAGTTGGGCGCCGAAGCGGTGTTCGTGGGCTCGGGCATTTTTAAGAGCGAGGATCCGGCCCGCCGGGGTCGAGCCATCGTCGAAGCGACGACCCACTTCCGGGATGCCGACATCATCGCCAAGGTGAGCCGAGGGTTGGGAGACGCCATGCGGGGCGAAGACGCCAGCAAGGTCGAGACCAAACTGGCCGAGCGCGGCTGGTAGGGGCGGGCTCGGCTGTGAGCTCGTGGGAGCAGAGGCCGCCGCCCCCGCCCGACGGCTACCCGCCACCTCCGCCGCCGGGCGGTTACCCCCCGCCGGGGTACCCGCCTCCCGGCTATCCGCCACCGGGATACCCGCCTGGGTCGTACCCGCCGCCGGGCGGCTACCCCCCGCCGGGGTACTACCCGGGGTACGGCCACGCACCGCAGACCGACGGCCGGGCCACCTGGGCGCTGGTCCTGTCCCTTCTTTCGTTCGTGGTGTGTCCGGTCGTTCCCGCCGTCGCCGCCCTCATCCTGGCCTCCGGGGCCAGGCGGGACATCGCCGCATCCGGGGGAGCGTTGCAAGGAGCCGGCATGGTCACCGCCGCCACGGTGATCGCGTGGATCAATATCGGCATCGCTATCGTGCTCGGCGTATTGATCATCATCGGAATCGCCGCCGCCAGGACCAACTCCTCGGTCAGCGGAATGCTGCTGGCATGGGCCTAGACTGCAGCCCCGTGCGTCCGAGGCCCCCAGGTGTCGAAGATCGGTGTGCTGGCCCTGCAGGGCGATGTGAAGGAGCACGTCCGGGCGCTGGCTGAGTTGGGTGCGGCCGCCGTAGAGGTCCGCGTGCCCGAGGACCTCGCCGGGGTGGAAGGGATGATCCTGCCGGGCGGTGAGTCGACCACCATGTCGCTCCTGCTGGAGTCCTCTGGGCTCTTCGACCCCATCGCGGCGCGCTTAGGGGCGGGGATGCCGGCCCTCGGGACGTGCGCAGGGATGATCCTTCTCGCTCGGCAGATGATCGACGGCCGGCCCGACCAGCGCAGTTTCGGGGTCTTCGACCTCACCGTGCGCCGCAATGGCTACGGTCGCCAGGTCGACTCCTTCGAAACCGACGTGGATGTCACCGACCTGGCCGGCGGGCCGGTCCACGCCGTCTTCATTCGCGCCCCCAAAGTGGAGCAGGTCGGCCCGACGGTGGAGGTGCTGGCCTGGCTGGCAGACGGTAACGGTTCCGCCCCTTCCCCCGTTCTGTGCAGGCAGGGTTCCAACCTGGTGGCGGCCTTTCACCCCGAACTCACCGGCGATCTTCGTATCCATCACCTCTTCCTGGGAGGCATGTAGTCATGTCCGGTCACTCCAAGTGGGCGTCCATCAAACACACCAAAGGGGCCAAGGACAAGGCTCGCGGCAAGCTCTTCGCCAAGCTGATCCGTCAGGTTGAAGTCGCGGCCCGGGAAGGCGGCGGCGACATGGACTCCAACGCCACCTTGCGAACCATGTTCCAGAAGGCGCGCGACGCATCCGTCCCGCTTGACACTATCGAGCGAGCCATCAAGCGTGGTACTGGCGAACTGGAGGGGGTCCGCTACGAGTCGATCACTTACGAGGGCTACGCACCCAGTGGGGTGGCCGTGATCGTGGAGTGCCTGTCAGACAATCGCAACCGCACCGGCGCCGAGATCCGGTCCATCTTCTCGAAAAACGGTGGATCGATGGCCGAGCCGGGCGCGGTCGCCTGGCAGTTCGAGCGCAAGGGCGTGGTGATCCTGCCGAAGAAGATCAGCGAGGACGACCTCATGATCATCGCTCTCGACGCCGGTGCCGAGGATCTCAAGGACCAGGGTGACACGTGGGAGATCACCTGCCCGCCGGGCGACTTCCTGACCTTGCGCGGCGCACTGGAGACGGCAGGCATTGCGTTCGACACGGCCGATCTGACCATGTTGCCGACCACGGTGGTTCCGTTGGAGACCGAAAGCGACGCCCGCAAGGTGCTTCGCCTCAACGACCTGCTCGAGGAGCACGACGACGTGCAGAACGTGTACTCCAACTTCGACATCCCGGACAACATCCTCGAGCTGGTCGAGGCATGAGCGTTGTCCTCCCGGGCCACGCTGGCGATCCTCCTCGGACCGGCGGTGGCCGTGTCGCTCGCGTGCGCCGGCTCGGCGCATAGCCAGGTCCCGCCGGCCACCGGCTCTCGCTCGGCCACGATCACCACGGGGTCAGGCCCAACCATCTCCAGTACCTCCGCGCTGCGCGGAGCGACGGCCACCTGGCCGACCTTCGGGCACGATGCCGCTCGCAGTGGAGTCTCTCCCGCCCAGGCCTCGTTCCGTGCCGTCTCCCGGCGATGGACCTCCGCCCGTGTGGACGGATCCGTCTACGGTCAGCCGCTTGTGGTCGGCTCGTGGGTGATCGTGGCAACGGAAGGTGACACGGTCTATGGGCTGTCATCCACCACGGGTGAAGTGAAGTGGATGGCCCACCTCGGCGCGCCCATGTCCGCATCCGATCTGCCGTGCGGGAACATCGACCCCTCCGGCATCACGGGCACACCGGTGGTCGACATAGCCTCCTCGACCGTCTGGGTGGTGGCGTTCGTGCAACCTGGACACCCCGATCTGGTGGCGGTAGATCTGGCCACCGGCGCGGTGAAGGCACGGCGGACAGTCGATCCCCCCGGCAGCAACCCCAAAGAGGAACAGCAACGCGGCGCCTTGTCGCTGGTCGGCGGCTCGGTGTACGTCCCCTACGGCGGCCTGTTCGGAGACTGCGGCCACTATCACGGCTCCTCGTCAGCGCTCGCGTCGACGGACAGGGCCAGCTGTCGAGCTGGCAGGTCCCGGCGTCGGGTCAAGGCGGCCTCTGGTCGACCGGTGGCGCGGCCGTTGACTCGGCCGGACATCTCTTCGTCACGTCGGGAAACAGCGCATCGACGTCGGCCTTCGACTACGGCAACACCGTCCTTCGCCTCAGCCCCCGACCTCGTACTTCAGGATTGGTTCGCGCCGACCGATTCGCCGTCGTTGAACGCGCAGGACGCCGACCTCGGCTCGACGACGCCGGCGCTGGTCGGAGATCAGCAACAGCTGGTGTTCCAGATCGGCAAGTCGGGAGACGGCTTCCTGCTTCACGCCGCCAACCTGGGCCACCAGGCCGCTCCTGCCGCGATGGCACATGTGTGCGGATCGGTGCTCGGCGCCACCGCTTACGCCAATCCCTTGCTGTACGTGCCCTGCGGCGACGGGATGCGGGCCCTACGGATCGGGCCTGGCGATGGCTTTACCGCGGTTTGGATCGGGCCTGGCGGTCATCCTGGTCCGCCCATCGTCGCCGGCGGAGTCGTCTGGTACCTCGACACCGGCTCCGGCGAGCTGGTCGGCCTCGACGCGCAGAGCGGAAGCTCCCGCTTCACCACGCCGGTGGGCGCAGTCAGTCATTTCGCCTGCCCGGCGGCCGGTGACGGCCAAGTAATCGTGGCCGCCGGCGGCACGGTGCAGGCGTACGCGTTCGCCTGACAGGCGAGCGGCCCCGCTGCCGCCGCCGGCCGCGCCCGGTTGACCGCGACGCCGGCCGGCGTACGCCTTCACCTGCCTACTCAGCCAGTTCCTCGTCGGTCGGAAGATAGACAGCGGTGGTGATCTCGGATACGACGGGATGACCGTCGAGATCCGACCAGCGGGTCTCGAGCAGCTGCAGCTCCATGACCCGCCTCCCATCTTTCCGCCACGGCTGCGATGTGCGCAGTCGACCCTCCAGGATGTCTCCCACCATCGGCTGGCGGTGATACACGAAGCTCTGCTCGCCGTGTAGGGACAGGCCCGGGCGGAGGGCGAGGTCCTCGATGCTCGCATCCGACAATCGCCCCGTGCCACCCGGCGGCTGCAGGTCGAGCCAGGTGCCGAGGAATGGCATCACGAACGTATACGTGGGCGGAACCGGAACCCGCTCGAAGTCCGCCGCCCCGGCCGCGGCTTCGCTGGCGTAGATCGGCGATCGATCCTTGACGGCGCGGGCAAACGCCCACACCGGCCCATGGTCGATGCGCACCCGGACCGGCGGTCCCCACGGACCCCACGCGGGGGCACGATCGTCGGCCATGATCGCAGCGTAGGCGGGTGGATTCAGCCGAGCGGCTGGCCGCGCAGATGCCGGCTCAGATCGCCAATCAAGTCGGAGAAGATCAGGCGGTCGGTGAACCGCCACGCAGCGTCGGCTCCACGCCCGAACGTGTCGTGATACCGGCCGGCGACGATGATCGCCACGGCAGGTCCCGGCGCCGCCTGTAGGATCGTGAAGTAGGAGCGCGAGGTGGCGGTGCCCGCCGACTCGTCGACGTCGATGACCAGGTTGGTCGTTACGTGCTTGGTGCCCGGCGTACCATCGGCGCGTCTCACGACCAGCCGTTCGAACTGGGCCAGTACCTCGGGCGCGCCGCGAACGACGTGAACCGTGTCGCCGGCCACGGCCCGGTAGGTGGCCTCGTCGAACAGGCGGCTCACGGTGTCGAACTCGCCCAGATCAACGGCCTCGGCGTAGTCGTAGACCAGATGGGCGATGGCCGTCCTGGCGTCGGTAGCGGCGGTCGTACTCACGGGCTGGAGACGTTCGCCTCGACGGCGTCGCGGACCAGGCGTTGAAAGGCGGCCACGCCCTGCTCGTGACGCGGGCTGAGCGTTCCCGCCTGGTAGGCGCCGGCCTCGAGATTGCGTTGCACCGCCTCGCAGATGTCCCGGTCCTCGTCGAGAAGCTCCGCCGACATGCGCATGGACTGCTCGCGATCGTGCTGGCTGTCGCCATCGAGGTGGCGAAAGAAGTACTGGTAGACGATCCGGGTGCGGGTCGGGCTCAGCGGGAGAAACCGCTCCATGTTCATCCCATCCGGATACAGGTTGAGGGCCAGGTTGGGCCACCTCCAAAGCCAGAGCCCGCTCACCGTCGAGCCATCCCGGGCCGGTGCCGAATGCCGGCACCACCGATCGCCTACATCGACCTGATATCGCTTGGCATCGATCTCGCGGTTGAGGGCCCGATGTACGAGGGGGATGTGGTAGCCCTCCAGGTAGTTGTCGGCGTACGTCTTCCAGTTGGCGTCGATGTCCGTGATCACCTCATGGCTGAAGGTGAAGTCCTCCATCGGAAACGCCTGGCACTGATCGGCGAACGAGCCGAGGGAATCCAAGAGCGACGGTCCGTCCAGCGCCAGACTGGCGAAGACCAGCCCTCGCCACACGTCCGTCCGAATCGGGTGCAGGCCGTGTTCGTCGAGACTGAACCCGTCGGGCGCGCCGAAGTCCCGGGCGCTGACGAGCCGGCCGCCGAGGTCGTAGGACCATCCGTGGTAACGGCACACCAGGGCCGTGCAATGCCCATCACCATCCCAGACCAGCGGCCCGGCGCGGTGGCGGCACACGTTGTGAAATCCTCGGAGCTCGCCGGTGCTGTCCACGACGAGCAGGACCGGCCAACCCGCTATCGATGCGGCCAAGTAGTGGCCAGGGTGGTGAAGTAGCGAGGCGCGGCCGACGGCCAACCATTCCTGGCCAAAGATGGCATCGCGCTCTCGCGTATAGATCGATGGGTCGAAGTACCAGGAGGCGGGCAGCGTCTCCGTGGCTAACCCGCTCACGCCATGTCCCACACCATGGCGTGATGCACCGGCTCCTGGAGCAGCACCTGGGCGGGGCTGCGCTTGTCGATGTGGCCGATCAGTCCGTGGTACACGCCGAAGCCACACAACTCCTGGAGACGGGGCGAGAACTTCCGGGCGGTCGCCAGTGGGATCCCAAGTTGTTGGTTCTCCTGCTGACGGATGTAGCCGGCGCAATAGTTCATGGCGATGCCGACCCGGCGTTGCTCGGTGGCGTTGGCTCCGCCTCCGTGCCAGAGGCTGCCGTGCCAGACCAGCACGCTGCCCTTGGCCATCTCGGCCGGCCGCGAATCGTACGGCTGCCCATAGTCGGGAGAGCTGCTCGCCAGGTGACTGCCGGGAATGATCCGGGTGGCGCCGTTGGCCTCGGTGAAGTCGGTGAGGGCCCACATGGTGTTGCACACCGTGGCGGCGTGGGGCTTGGCCAGGGGGATGAGCTGGTCGTCGGCATGAATGGGCTGCGCCGACTCGCCGGGGCAGATGGCGATCGATGACAGCGACGAGATCAAGCAGCCGTCATCGAGCACACCTTCCACGACGGGCAGGACGTTGGGGTGCACGGGGATCTGCTCGAAGTCCCGGCCGTGCACGAGCAGGTTGTAGATGCGCACGGTGGCGGTGCCCTCGAAGCCGTTGGTGGCCGGCAGCACGCTCAGCTCGGCTTCCAGTCGGTCGAGCTCGGCGGTCAAGGCGTCGATCAACGTCGGCTCGATGGCGTCCTCGATGATCGTGTAGCCATCGGTGGCGATCTGGTCGAGATGGCTGCGCAGCCCGGTCGAGTCCATGAGGGCGGACGCTACTGCCGCCTTCCGGTAGGGGAAAGGGTCGCGCCGATTTGGCCGGGCGCGACCCTTTCCCCTACTGCACCCTCCATACGTTGAGGACCCGAACGCCGAAGGCGTCGCACTGGGCTTGGGCGGGCTCCCATACGTCGATGCGCTGACCGACGATCCCGCCTCCGGTGTCCTGCGCCGACCGGACGCCGATCCCTTCAATGAAGATGGCAGTGCCGAGCGGGATCAGGCGGGGATCAACGGCGACGACGCTGGTGGAGACGGGCTGACCCGTCGCCGTGTGGCCGGGTAGGTCGTAGCAGGTGGCGGTGAACGGGCCGAGAGCGGTCAACGCCGGTATGGTCGGCCGGGGCGTGCCCGCCGCCACCAGGTATCCCCCGCCCGTCGCCGAACGCTGGATGGCGACGATCGGCGCCGCTGCCGCGGCCGCCACCGATCCATGGAAGCCGGCATCGCCGAAGGTGAAGACACCGCCGTCCGCGCCCGCGATCCAGTACCCGTTTCCGGTAGGAGTGGCGGCCATGGCGACGGTCGGAGCGGCCAGGGGCTGCCCGGCCATCGACCCGAGGTAGGTGGCGTCCCCGAAGGCGAAGATGCCGCCGTCAGCGCCGACCAGCCAATAACCGCCACCGGTCGGCGTGCTGGCGATACCGGAGACGGGCGCGTTCAGGTGCTGGCTTCCGGTGGAGCCAAGGAAGGCGGCGTCACCGAAGGCGAACACGCCGCCATCCGAACCGACGAACCAGTAGCCGTGCCCAGAGGGCGTGGCCGCCATGCCGGCAATGGGGGCGGCCAGACGTTGCCCGCCCATCGACCCGTTGAACGCGGCGTCGCCGAAGGCGAACACGCCCCCGTCGGACCCCACCAACCAGTAACCGGCTCCGGTGGGGGTGGCGGCCATGCCCACGATGGCGGCATTCAGTCGCTGCCCGCCCATCGACCCGAGAAAGGGAGCGCCGCCAAAGGCGAAGATCCCGCCGTCCGCGCCGACCAGCCAGTAGCCGTTGCCGGTGGGCGTGCTGGCCATGCCCACGATGGGGGCAGCCGCCGCGCCGGCGACGTCGCCATGCCAGACGGCATCTCCGAGGGCCGCGATGCCACCCTTCGTGGTCAAGTTTGGACTCACCGCGGCGGCACTCGCCGCCCCGACTAGTGCCGGAAAAACCGCGAGAAGTAGCAGCGAGAGCGCCGCAGTCGCCAGAGCGCGCGCCAGTGGCCGCGCCCCGCGCCGTGGGTGTTCCTGGCTCCGGGCACAGGTGTACTCAGTCCTGTTGTTCACCTTGATTCCCTTTCGGTCGTGCACTGGGCCGATTCCCGAAGCCATTCGGGTATGCAGTGCGCGGATCCACCGCCTCAAAGGGAGAAGCGGGCGGCAGAGACGGTCTCCGGCGCGACAGAGGCGGTCTCTGGGACAGTCACCTCCGGCACCGCGGCATTCCCAGCTCGGGTAGGCCCGGAACGATCGTAAACGCCCTCAGCGCCCAAATGCCAATCGTGTAATCGGACTTGGGACTCGGGAGGGGCGGCGGCTAACCTCGCCGAAGAGTAGAGGCGAGGAGTACGGCCGTGTCCGACCGCGTGGTCTGTACCGTCGATGAAGGCGTCGCCGATGTCCGGCTCAACCGACCGGACAAGATCAACGCGCTGGACATGGCCATGTTCGCGGCCCTGGTCGAGATGGGGGAGGAGATCAAAGCCAACCCGGCCGTGCGGGCGGTCGGGTTTCTGCGCCGGTCTCGACTTCGCCAGCTTCCAGGCCATGGCCGGCCGGGGCTCTCCGCAGGACGCGCCCACCGAGCTTGCGGAACGAGGCGAGCGCATCACCAATAGCGGCCAGCAGGCCTGTTACGTGTGGACGGAGATGCCGGCTCCGGTCATCGCCGCTGTCCACGGGGTCGCGCTGGGCGGTGGCGCCCAACTGGCCCTCGCCGCCGACATGCGCATCATGGCGCCGGACGCCCAACTGTCGATACTGGAGATCCGTTGGGGCCTCTCCCCGGATATGACGGGGACCCAGATGCTCCCGAGGCTGGTTGGTCTCGACGTGGCCAAGGAGCTCGCGTTGACCGGCCGGATGGTCAAGGGCGAGGAAGCCGTGCGGCTCGGCTTAGCCACCCGACTCTCGGAGGCTCCGCTTCAGGACGCCCTGGCCCTGGCCCGAGAGATCGCCGGGAACAGTCCCCACGCCGTCCGGGGGACCAAGGCCCTGCTCAATATGGCCAGTCAGGTGAGCTTGGCCGAGGGATTCAAGGCCGAGGAACGCACCATTCGAGGCTTGATCGGCAGCCCCAACCAGGTGGAGGCGGTCACCGCCTATTTCGAGAAGCGGCCGCCAATCTTTGCTGACTGACGGCCTCTCGGTCGTGTCCCTCGTGGGGGTCTACGGGTGCGTCAGTCCGGTGTAGTCACCGATGACCTTGGCGTCGTACGGGGCGTTGAGCTGGTTGAAGCCCGTACCCACCACGCCCAAGTGGCCCTGGGCCCAGTCGATGGTGCCGCCGTGGGTGACGCTCAGCACCTGGTCGTAGAACTGGTTGGAGATGAGCGTGTCCCCATTGGCCAGGCGGACGGCGCGCGTCGGCAGCGGTGCCGGAAGCGACGCGACGATGGCGATGTTGTAGGACCACACCACGTCCTTGTCCCGATTCACCTCCAGGATGCGCGCGTTGTTGGAATCGGTGATGAGCGTGTCACCGTTGGACAGCCGGCTGGCGAAGGCGGCCCCACTCAAGACGGTCGGCTTCGACAGCTGGCCGTACTGCCACACGATGTCGTGGGAGCGATCCACCTCGATCACCCGGTTGTTGTTCTCATCGGCAATCAGCACGTGGCCGTTGGTCAGCAACTCCGAGCTGTTGGGATTGTTGAGCTGGTTCGGGCCATTGCCGGTTACGCCCGTAGTCCCGTACTGCCAGACAATGTTGTGGGCCTGATCCACCTCGATGACACGCTCGTTGGACTGGTCAGTGATCAGGACATGGTGATGGGGTAATGCGGCCGCGAACACGGGCACGTTGAGTTGGTTCGGACCGGAACCGGCTACGCCGGCCTGGCCGTACTGCCAGATGATCTCGCTGTCTTTGTTCACCAGGATGACGCGATTGTCGTTGCACACGGCCGTGCAGGTGGGTTCGGTGCCGGCCGGTGCGCCGGTGCCGGCGATGAGCGTGTCTGAGCCAACGCGCTCGGCGTCATTCGACCCGACGATCGAGTGTGGGCCGGCCACGCTCGAGCCGTTGCCGAATTTCCACACGACCTGATGGTCGCTGTTCACCTCGATGATGCGGTTGTTGAACTGGTCCGCAATCAGGACGTTGCCTGGCTGGTTGAAGGCTCCGCTCGTGGGTGCGGCGCCCGCCGTTGATGCTCCGATCAGAAGCAGTGCGGCCACTCCACCGGCGAACATTCCCAGCTGCTTTTGCGTCGCCATGCTGACTCCCCTCTGTCTGTGCGCCACGCGACACAACAGCCGGCTACTGGCCGGTACCGTTCCTACGGCTGAGCCCCGAATAGGGATTGCCGGCCGGCCGGGCAGACCTCGGCGAAGTCGCAACGCTGGCACCAAGCGCCGACCACTGCCGCGAAATCTTCGTCGGGCAACCGGGAGAGTGAGGCCTCCAGCTGCTGCGTTACCCGCTGCAGCCGGGCGGCATTCCAGTCGGAGCTGTCGAGTTCGGCGGGTCCGTCGGCGCGCAGATAACAGAAGGTGGTTCGGAGTGATTCCGGGTCTTCTCGCCACGCCTGGACGGCAGCCAGGGCGTACAGATCGAGCTGGGTAGTCGCGCCCCCGTCTCCGGCCGCCGGGCGACGTCCGGTCTTGAAGTCGACGAGCTCGACCTTGCCGTCGCGCCGGTACACGGCGTCAACGCGCCCCCGCACCAGCCGGCTGCCGACGGCCAGCACAAATGGTGCCTCGACCCGGTCCGGATCAAGCTCGGCAAACGGGCTGAGCATGAACGACGCCTCCAACGCTTGCGCCGAAGAGGGCGAGACGTCGCCCCATTCACCCGGCGCGGCCGACGGCTCCGGCTCCGGCTCGAGCAGACGGAGCTGGCGGTTCGCTCGTAACTCGATGCGACGATGGACCTCGACGCCGATCCGCGCCGCCGCGGATGGACGCCGGGGGAGAGGCCGGACGATGGACCAGTAGAACTGTCGCGGGCAGCGGGCGTAGGACACCAGGCTCGTGACCGACAGCGCGACAGGCACCGGCCGCGGCACAGCCGCCGGGTGATCCGGTGCCGAGAACAGCACCGCCGGCTCGGGCGGTGCGGTCGGCTCGGTCGGTGGGCTCGGCGCGCTCGGCGCGCCGAGCCGGTCGTCACGGCGGCGCTCCATGGCCGCCACGGCCGGATCGGTGGCCGCCGGGGCGTGGCGGAACAACTCGGTCACCAGATCATGCTGCGCGGCCACGAACTCGTAGAACGACGACGGCCCCTGCGGCGTGACCGGGCCGGGATACCAGTGGGCGGCGGACAAGGTCAGTCGTCGCTCGGCCCGCGTGCACGCGACGTAGAACAGCCGCCATTCCTCTTCCAGGTTGCGTTGGCGTAGGAGGTCGGCAACCTCGGTCATGCTGCGGGCCGTCTTCCACGTGGGCAGGTTGGACGGGTCGGGGCGAACCCACCACGGCAGCGCTGACGTCTGCGTAAGCGCATTCTCGGCGCTGCGATTGTCGGGAAAGATGGTGGAGCTGCCTTTGCCGGCCAGGCCCGGCACCCACACGGTGGCGAACTCGAGACCCTTGGCCTGATGAACGGTCATCACGGCCACCGCGTCCTGCCCGCTGGTCGTGGCTTCCGCCACATCCTCGTCGCTGCCGTCGAGGAGATGCAGGTACTCCACGAAACTGCGGAGATCCGCGTCGCCATCGACCGGGGAGAAGTGCTCGGCCAGATCCAAGAAGCGCAGGAGGTTCTCTCTTCCCTTGGGGCCAGCATCCAGCCACAGGCCGGTCCGCTCGATGATGCGCTCGGCCAGTTCGACGACGGGCACGCGGGCCGCAGCCGCTGCCAGGGCGGCCCGCTGCTCGCCGAAGGCGGCCAGCCGAATGCGGGCCTCGGCGCCGAGGTCGGGCACGCCATCACCGGCGCCCGCTGCGCTCACAAGGTCACCGTGCCTCGCCAGTGCCGCCAGGTCTCTCCAGCCGATGCGGACCCGGGGGCCGCGGAGGATGCGCAGCAACGCCACTGGCGCGTCGCCGGCCAAGATCTCCAGCCACGAGACCAGGTCGACCACCTCGGGCCGGTCGAGCAGACCGGAAGATCCAGCCACGGTCACGGGGATCTCGAGCGCCTCCAGGGCCCGGACGATGACCGGGATCAACTGCCGCCGCTTGCGACAGAGCACCGCGCTCTCCGACCACGGCGGACCGACGTCTTTGACCTGACCGGCGATCGTCGCCGCCTCCTCGGCATCGTCGGCAGCCAGGAAGCAGGTGATCTCGGTGTCTTCGGCGCCGTCCTTTGCCTGCAGTTCCTTGTCGAGCGCGTCGGCCACGTTGGCCTGGATGCGGTTGGCCAGCGCCACCAGGCGGGCCCCGGAGCGCCGATTCACGGTGAGGGTGGTCTGGGCAACCGGTGGGAAGTGCTCGGTGAAGTGCAGGATGTTCTCCCGGTGGGCGCCGCGGAAGGCATAGATGGACTGCATGTCGTCGCCGACGGCCGTGATCGGCGAGCCGGGCGGGTAGATGGCCTGAAGCAGGACCCGCTGGGCGTAGTTCGTGTCCTGGTACTCATCCAGCAGGGCGACGGGATGCTCGACTCGCAGCGCGTCCGCCACCTCCGGATGGTCTTGAAGGAGACGAACGGCCATGCGGATCTGATCGCCGTAGTCGATGAGGTGGCGCTCCCGCTTGCGCCGCTCGTACGCGGCGACAACCTGGCAGAGTTCGGATCGACCGCGGGCCGCGTCCTTGGTCCTTGACCACCTCGCGTCTCTCATCACTTTGTCGCAGTCGGCGACCAGAGCATCAAGGTCGACGAGGTAGTCGGCGCAGCGTGACGCCAGGAGCAGCCCGTCGTCCACGACCAACGACGGCTCGAGGACCCGGCGATGCTCGAAACGGAACTCGTCGAACACGCCGAAGAGAAGCTGCCACGCCTGCGCCCGCGACAACAGCCGGGTACGGGGATGGAGATCGAGTTCGACGAGGTGACCGGCGACCAACGAGGCGCTGAAGCTGTGGTAGGTCGTCACGGTCACCCCTGGGCTGGTGGCGTCCAGTGATGGGCCGGTGAGYCCGGTGGCCGCCTCACGTTCGCGCACCCGCTCTTTCAGGCTGGCCGCCGCTTTGTTGGTGAACGTCAAGCCGAGGATCTGGTCTTCCGTGTATTGCCCGGTGGTGATGAGGTGCACGATCCGCTCGGCCATCACCGTCGTCTTGCCCGTCCCCGCGCCGGCGACGATGAGCAGCGGTGTAGCCGGGTGGGCGATGGCAGTCGCCTGCTCGACCGAGGGCACAAACGCGGTCATGGTGCCCCGACCTCCCGTCCCTCTGCCTGGAGGGGACACAGCCGGTGGAACGCGCAGTGGTTGCAATCGGCGTCGACGACCGGATCGAAGGCCTCTGCGACAATGCGTTCGGCCGCCGTCAGGATCCGCTCCTCGGTATGTTGAGCATGGTCTTCGGTGATCGGCTGCTCTCGGTCCTCACCGGCGCGCACGTAACGCAACACGAGCCGTACCGGGGGCCCTAACGCCGCCAGGTCCGGATCCTTGACAGCGGCCAGGTGGTAGACGGCCAGTTGCAGGTCCTCGACCACGTCCTCGGCTTTGGCCATCTTGCGGCCCGTCTTGTAGTCGACGATGGCGAGGCCGCCCGGCATCCGATCGACGCGATCGATGGAGCCCTTGACCTCGTGTCCGCCTACGTCGATCACGAACGGGCGTTCCACGGCGAGGACGTCAGGCAGGTCGCCGTCGACCTCGGACGCATACCAGCGTTCGAGCATGTCGTAGAGATCCCGCCGGACCTCGTCGCGCTGCGGTCGGTAGAGGGCCACATCGTCGGTCCAGTGGTCCTCGGCCATGCTGACCAACTGTTCCCAGCTGCGGTCGGTCTGACCTGGCCGAAGGAACTCGGCCAGGATCGCATGGAACATCGAGCCCAGGCTGGCCCACACGTTGCCATCGTCCCGTACGCGCAGGCCATAGCTGAACGCGAACTTCAGAGGACAGTCCGCGTACGTTGCCAGCTTCGTAGCGGAGAGAGCCAGCGTTCCTTCCGGCCATACGGGGACTGCGCCGGCTGTCTCGCCGAGCACCGGGGCTTTCACCGCCGCCATCGCGCTCAGCCCATCTGCCGGAGCCTCATCGGGTGGCCAGTCTTCGATGAATCGGCTCATGAGCACGCCGGGCTCGGGCGCAGTCGTGGCCACCACCTGGCCGGTGGCTCTCGACACGGCGAGGTCGAAGATACGGCGCTCCTCCGCCAACGCCCGCCGGCGCCGCTCCAGGGCGGAGATCTCGACGTCATCGACGTTCGCCGGGTTGAACACACCGCCGGTTCTGGGCCAGGCCGGAAGCTCACCCTCGACACAACCAGCCAGAACCACGGTGTGCCATTCCTGGCCAGCGATCGCCGCGATCGAGGTGATCGACACGGCGCCCGGTGCTCGCGGAGCGGCCTGCCACGGATCAGGTCCATCATCGGGTGCGTCGAGCGTCGCCAGGTAGTCGGGCAGGAGAGCGGTCGGATGGCGCTCCACATAGCCATCCAGCTCCGCCAGGAACGCGACGACGGCGTCGAGGGCGCGATCGTCGTCCCTCTCCTGATCCGGCGGTGACGCACCGGTGGCGCCGGGCTCCCTCACCAAGTCGGCAAAGGCCAAGCGGAAGGCCCGGCCCGCGAGTGCAGCCGGATTTTCCGTTGACGATCGTTGTGAGAGCGCGTCACGGATGTCGCGCAATGGCTGGAGCAACTCGTGGTTGCCGACAGAGTCCCCGGTCACTCGCGCCGCGATGCGGACCTGCGCCACCTGCTGAGGCTCGAGTCCGCACAATGCGCTGGCCAGCAGGCGGTCGGCGGCCGTGTCATCGCCGCTCGTCCAGCGGAGCAGGTCGACCAGGGCGGCGACGACCGGCTCTTCGTCAAGCGGGCCTGGAACGGGAGCGACAGGAATGCCGTGGCGGGCGAGAGCCCGGGCGATGGCGCGGGCCCGTTGTCGCGGCCGTCGGAGCAGCACGGCCATGTCCGGCCAGGGCACACCCGCCTCCGCCGCCCGGGTCAGCACCGCGGCGATGGCGTCAGCTTCGACGGCGGGATGGTGACAACGCACCAGACTCTGCCGGGCCGCCGGTCGCATCCTCGTCGTCAACGACACCTGCGCGTCAGCATGCGCGGCGAAGGCGGCGAGGTGCCGGGGATCCGCGCCCCACCGGCTGCCGATGGCCGTTTCGCTCGTGCCGCTGACGACCACCGAGACGGGATTCGACGTCACGGCCGAGAGAAGGCGGGCGGCCGGCTCGGTGGCAGCTTCGAAGTCGTCGACCAACACGTGCTCCCAACGTCCCCCTTGGTCAGGAACCTCGGCGGCGCGGGCCAGGAGCAGGGGAGCATCGATCAGACCGCGGGCGTGCAATCGGGCGGCGTATCGTTCGACGAAGGCCGCCAACTCGTCCTCGCGACCGCCGCCCATCCCAGTGCCGGTGCCGGTGCGTGGGCGGCCGGCCAGCAGCCGCGCCGTGGCCGAGGCCACCTCGTCGACAAACGCCGGCCGGCCCAAATAGGGGTAAAGGGTGGGCCACAACTCGGGTCCTCGTCCGGAGTCCACCTCGTCGGCGAGCAGGCGGCCGATGACGGCCCAGCGTTCGCGTCCGGGCACGAGCCGGAGCTCGATACCGGCGCGGCGGAGTATGTCAAAGGCGAGACCGGGAAAGGTGGTGACGGCGAGGCTATCGAAGCCGCCCGCCAGCACCGGCAGGGTCGCGTCAATGAAGCGGTCTGCCGCGCCTCGGTCCCGGGCCACCACGAGCATCCGGCTGGGGGAGACACCATCGCGGACCAGCCCGGCGTAGCGGTGAAGCAGCGCCGTGGTCTTGCCGGTGCCGGCCGCGCCGGTGACCGCCAACGTGCCGTGGCCGAAGCCGACGACCGTCCCTTGCTCAGCGCTCAACCTCACCATCCCACCCTACCGACGAGGTGGGACACGACTGACCGACGAGCCTCGAGAAAGAGGAACCACTATTATGGGCCTGTGTCTGGGGGCTTGTCGCGTCGTACCTTCTTGCAGGCGGCTGGTGGAGCGGGGTTGGTGGCGTTCGTGCCGACGACACGGTGGCGGGCGATCGCCGACGCGTTTCCTGGTCCCGGCGCGCCCGGCCGGTTCCTGTCTGCCCACCGCTTGGACAACCTGCGGGCGGTCACCGCCAGGTTTTTGCCCGGCCCGCCCGAGGACGCCGATCCCGGCGCCCTGCAGGCCCGGTGTGCGGAAGCCATCGATGCTCTCCTCGGGGCCTTCACGTTCGATCCACCGCTCATCCATGCCGGTGGACCGTTCTCCAACCGGGCCGGTTTTCCTGTCGATGAGATGGCGGAGTTCGTGCCTCTCGATCCTTTGGCCGAGCTGGGATGGCGGATCCGACTCGAGGGCTCCCGCGGCTTGCCGGAGCGCGAGTTCGCGGGCCCGGTCACCGGGCTCCAGGAGACCTACGCGACCGGCCTTGACCACCTCGATCAGCGAGCGGCCGCGCTCGGCTTCTCGTCGTTCGCCGCCCTCCCTGCTGCGCCGCAGGATGCCGTGCTGCTCGATCCATCCGACGCGGTCACGCAGACCTTCGTCGGCCAGGCCTTGGCGGACACCCTTGCGGCCATGTACGGCGCTCCCGAGTACGGCGGCAACCACGGGTTGGCCGGATGGACGCGCGTCTTCTGGCCCGGCGACGTGCAGCCGCGCGGCTATACCGACGCCCAGGTCAGCGGACCGGACCCGACCGGACCACCGCTCGGTCTTACCGCGGCCCAGCTCCAGCTCTTCATCGCCGCCCTCGCGGGCGGGCTTGGCGTGCCGGTCGCCGGGTCAGCACTCGGCCTGGCCGCCGCCACCAGGCTGCGCCCCCGATCCCGGCCGGTTGGTCGAATGGCCCGGTTCCTCGGCGGCGGGAGTCCCTGATGGCTCGACGATCCGCCATCGTGGTCGGGTCTGGCGCCGGCGGCAGCGTCGCGGCATGGGCACTCGTCGAGGCCGGCTACGAGGTGCTCATCTTAGAGAAGGGTCGAGATCTCTTGCCCGGGCTCGGCCGGGCCGAAGGTGCCCGATCCCTCTTTGCCAATGATGAAGTTCGGTCGGCGCGCTTCTTCGAGAACCAGGACCCGCTCCTGGAGCCCCGCACCGGCCGGTCGCAGGCGGACGCGGCCAAGGGCACGGCCCGAACCTTCCAGGGCGACATCAACGATCTTCCGACCACCGTGGGCGGAGGGACCATCCACTGGGACGCCAAGGTGCCTCGCTTCTGGCGCCAGGATTTCAAAGGCTTGTCTCTGTATGGGCCGGTGCCGGGCGCCAACGTCGCCGATTGGCCCCTCGAGTACGAGGACCTGGCGCCCTACTACGACGAGGTCGAGGCCCGACTCGGCGTGCAGGGTGACGTCGCCCAGATGCCGGCCAGGACACGGGAGCAGGCGCCGCGAAGCCGACCGTTCCCGCAGCGTCCGAATCCGCCGATGTACGCAGGGTTGCGACTGGCCGAAGGAGCGGCGGCTCTCGGCCACACCGCCTACCCCTACCCGATGGCCATCAACTCGAAGGAGTTCGACGGGCGGCCTCGCTGCAACTCATGCGGGTTCTGTTCGGGCTTTGGGTGCCCGATCAACGCACGCGGTGGGGCGGCCGTGTCCTTCCTGCACCAAGCCGTAAGAGGGGGAGCCAGGCTGATCAGCCGGGCCTTCGTGTCTCGGATCGAGCTGTCGGCCGACGGCCGGCGGGCGCGAGGCGTCAGCTGGCTGGACCCGTCGGGAACATCCCACACCGAGCACGCCGACACTGTCGTGCTGGCGCCTTCCGCCATTGAGACAGCGCGTCTCGCCCGTCTCTCCGGACTGCCTGACAGGTCGGGGCAGCTGGGACGCAACATCATGTTCCACTTCTTCAGCGAGGGTTTCGGCATCTTCGCCGAGGAGCTGCACGCCTGGCGAGGGCCGTCGTCGACGTTCACCCTCGACGATTTCGTCGGCCCGGTTCGCTCCCCGGAAGTACGCGCCGCCGGCCTTCCGTATGTGAAGGGCGGCATTTGCGAGGTGGGTGGGGGTTTGACCCTGCTGTCGGAGGCCCAGCTCTACACGTCGGTGGGCGGGGTCTTTGGGACGCTGCTGAAGGAGCTGATGCGGCAATCGCCGTTCCGGCGTTTCGCCGCCGGATTATCGATGGTCGGCGAGGACCTGCCTCAGTTGGCCAACGTGGTCGACCTCGATCCGACCGTGCGCGACGTTCATGGCCTTCCCGTGCCCCGCATTACGCACAGCGCGCACCGTTTCGAGGAGGTGGCATCTCTCCACTACGGGCCACAGCTGGCCGCCGTGTGTCAGGCCTCGCCGGGCTGCATTGTAAGCGGCTTCCTGCCTCTCGGACTGCTAGCCGAGCAGTCAGGCGGGTTCTCCAGCCCGATAGCCGGCCAGGCGTCAACCGCCCACATCATGGGCACGGCCCGGATGGGCTACGAACCGCGCACGTCGGTGGTAGATCCGTGGGGTCGTTGGCATGGTGTCGACAACGTGCATGTCGCCGACGGCTCGGTGTTCGTCTCTGCCGGCGGATTCAATCCGACCTTGACGATCATGGCGCTAGCGCTGCGGGCGGCGCGCCACCTGGCGTAGCCAGGAGCACATCAACGCCGGCGGCGCGTACCCAGGACGGACCCGAAGGCATGCCGAGGGCGGCGGCCGACTTCACCACCGCGGGTGCGTTGACGGCCGCGACTTCGACTCTGGCGATGCCCTCGCCCCGTTCGGTGGCGACTGGTGAAAACCTGATCTCACCGGCATCGAGGGTGACGACCCGCCGGTCAAGGCGTCCTCGCTCTTGAACCGGGCGGCCGAGGACGTCACCCCAGCGTTCGGCCAGCACGACGGGGTCGGCGGCCTGGATCTCTACCGCGCTGATCGCCTCCACCCGGTCGCGTCGCACCGTCGATTCCCAACCCGGGCCCGCCCATCGCCACGATGACGGTGGACTAGCCCAGTCGAGGGAGAGGATGGCTCCGCCTACGTCAGCGGGGTGCAGGTGCGTTCCCCGCATGTCGGGCAAGTCGACCTGCCACACCGTGCGGATGCCGAGTTCAGCGACCCGCCGGCGATCCGTGTCGAGGTCGTCGCACTGCAGGATGACCATGTAGCCACCGTCGCCACCGCGTCGATCGAGATACCGCTCGGCCGCGGTGCCCTCGACCGCCGGCGAGACGACTTCGAGGAAGGTGTCCCCGATGGCCATTACCGCGTTGCGAAGACCGAACTCGGCCACCCCCGGATCGCGGTAGGCGACCTCAACGCCGAGCACGGCACACAGCTCCGTCACCACCCGGTCGAGATCCCTCGCCACCAGTGCCACCTGGCGCAACCTCATCGGTCGGCGACGTTACCCCGCGCTCGCATGAGCACGGCGCCGGCCGCCTCACCGGTGGAAAACGAAGCCCCGCTTCCAGCGAGAAGGCTGGGTTTGGACTGCCGGAATGGCTGTGAATCGCCGATCCAGAGCCGAATCACCCTCCCGGGCGCACGGAACGGTCAACGGTTACCCGGCCGCGGCTTGAATGCTGCGCCGGCGGAGCACGGCGCCGACGGGGCTGTACTGTCGCCCGGCGGATCGAGGCGAGGAGTGGCGCATGACGTTGGCCGGACGGGTGGCACTGGTGACCGGAGGAGGCCGGGGTATCGGGCGGGCTATCGGCTTGGCGCTTGCCGAGAACGGGGCCGATGTGGCCGTGAACTTCCGAAGGGATGAGGGCGCCGCCGCCGAGACGGTCGCCGAAATCGAGAAGCTGGATCGCCGCGCCGCCGCATACCGAGCTTCGGTTGAGGTCTACGAGGAAGACCAGGCCATGGTCGACGCCATCGTTCGCGACTTCGGGCACATCGACATCCTGATCAACAACGCCGGCATCGCCAGCCGGGGCCACTCGGTGGCCGACGGCGACCCGGCCGAACTGGTGCGGGTCGTGAACGTCCATGCCATCAGCTGTGCCTACCTCAGCCACCTTGTGCTGCCGACCATGAGGACCCGGCCGCGCGGGGACATCATCATGATCTCGAGCATGGCTACCGAACACATGGCCGGGTGGAGTGCGCCGTACAACATGGGTAAGGCGGCGCAAGAGGCGCTGGCCATGACCCTCGCCAAGGAAGAAGTGAGTCATGGGATCCGGGTCAACGTGGTGAGGCCCGGGCTGGTCGAGACCGAGATGGGGCGACGGTTGGCCAAAGGGGCTATGGGTGTCGACAATCTGCGCAAGCTTGACGCGCACATGCCGTACGGACGGATCTGTCAACCCGAGGACGTGGCGGCCGTCGTGCTGTTCCTGGTCTCGGAGACGGGCAGCTATATCAATGGACAGCGGATCGGCGTCGACGGTGGCGGACCCGCCGCCCGCCGATGAGCACCGTCCGCCAGGAGCGTCCTATCGACGGCGTGGTCCAGCTGACCCTCGACCGCCCCGATCGGCTCAACGCCATGAACTTCGAGCTCATCACCGACCTCCATGCCGCCCTCGATGAGATCGCCGCCGATCGGACCTGCCGGGTGGTGGTGGTGACCGGCGCCGGACGCGGCTTCTGCGCCGGCCTGGATCTCAAAGGCACCGGACCGGCCCCGGGGACCGAGGGACTGGGGCGCGTGCAAAGCGGGCTCAAGGGCCAGCAGCACATCGCTCGCCTCGTTCCTCATCTGCGCTCCCTGCCGCAGCCGGTCATCGCCGCCGTTAACGGGCCGGCCGCCGGCGGCGGGCTAGCCCTGGCTCTGGCCTGCGACGTGCGCATCGCCGCCGCCAGTGCCCGGTTCAACGTGGCCTTCGTGCGCATCGGCCTGTCCGGGTGCGATATCGGAGTGAGTTACCTGCTGCCGCGCTTGATCGGCGCGTCACGGGCCTTCGAGCTGATGTTGACCGGACGGATCATCGATGCCGACGAGGCCGAGCGCATCGGTCTCGTCGTCAAGGTGGTGCCCGACGCAGAGGTGCTCGACGCCGCGTTGGAGACGGCGGGGCAGATCTCCCGCAACAGCCCGTTCGGCGTGCAGATGACCAAAGAGGTGATGTGGTCAGCCTTGGAGATCAACAGCCTTCAAGCCGCCATCGACCTGGAGAACCGCACCCAGATGCTCACCAGCTTCACGGGCGACATGGGCGAGGCCATCGCCGCGTTCCTCGAGAAACGCGATCCGTTGTTCGGCAACCAATAACCACTTACTACACGAAGTCCAGGGTGGGGAACGGCTTGGGGAGCGACATTTTCTGATCGACGCCCAGCACGTGCTCCAGGACGGTGGCGTAGACGGAGCGAAAATCGGTCGTGAACTTCAGGTCACCCTGGTCGAGATCGACGAGGGAGGGTTCGTCGCCGTAGAACCCGCCCTTCACGCTGGTTCCGGCCACGAACAGCGGGCCGGCCGTACCATGATCGGTTCCGGCGCTGGCGTTCTCGGCCGCCCGGCGGCCGAATTCGGAGTACGTCATGACGACGACCGGCGGCGCCTTCGGTTCGGCCGCCATCGTCTGGATGAAGCCGCTGATGCCCTGGTCCAGCTCGGCCAGCAACCGAGCATGCGCGTCCTTCTCGGCGGCATGGTTGTCGAACCCGCCGAGGGTCACCGAGTACACCTTGGTCGCCACGCCGGCCTTGATTAGGCGGCCCACTAGGTCCAACTGCGCCGACAGGCCGGTGGAGTACCGCCCTTTCCCCTGATTCTTGCCCTGAGCGGCCGGCGCGGTGGTGGGCGGTGCGGTCTCCAAGTTCGTGCTCGCCCCAGACGGCCCTGACGATGGCGGTACCGCCGAGAGGGCCTGGGCAAGGGTCTTCTGCACGGTGAGCAGGTCGGCTCCTACCTGCGCGGCGCGCGCCGCCAACTCGGCCTCGCCCGCGAAGGGCGTCTCGACCGCCGCGAAGCCGGACGCCACCTCGGAACCACCGGGGAGTTTGAGCGCGCCCAGGGGCACCGCGGCGCCCGACGTGTTCGTGCCCACCAGCGCTCGCGGGACGGTCAGGCCGACCGACAGGGCCCGAAGGGGATCCGTGCCGCTGGCATCGAGCCACCGGCCGATCCAGCCGGTGACCTCCTCCGTGTCCGGCACCGCGCTCTGCCAGATGTCCATCGAACGGAAGTGGCTGCGGTTCGGCGTCGGATAACCGACGCCGCGAACGATGGCCAACTGCTTCGCGTCCCAGAGGGCCTTCAGGCCTTTGAGGTTCGGGTGCAGGCCCAGGCCGTCGCTCAAGGCCAGCAGCTCACTGGGTTGGTATCCGAGCCGCGGCCGCAGGCTGAGGTAGGCGCTGTCCTGGAACGGGATCACCGTGTTCAGACCGTCGTTGCCGCCGAAGAGTCCGACCAGAATGAGGATGCCCTTGCCGGCGGCTCCCGCTCCGGATCCGCTGGCGGCAGACACGGCCGGGTGCTTGGTCGCAGGTGCCGACGAGCGGGTCAGCGCCAGGCCGATGGCGCCTGCGCCGGCCGCGCCCGCCGCCCCGACCACGAACTGGCGCCGCGTCAAGTGCCGTATGCCCTTGGCCGGCGACGGCGGGGGTTGGGGGAGGCGGCCGGACAACGGTGGGGGCGCCACGGGGGCGGGGTAGTCGGACATGGCGAGCTCCTGGCGGGACTAATTGAGGACGTACTCGGGGGCGATGAGGCCGAGGGTGACGAGGGCTCTGGTCGTCGGGGCCTTGGCCAGGGCGCTGGCCGTCTGCTGGCTCCACCCATCGATACCGAGCAGGTGGGCCAAGGCGGCGGGCCGGTCGGAGGCGCTGGCCCCTTCGAGCGGAGCCAGGACGGCCGCGGGCGCGGCGGCCGCAACCGCCGCCGCGAAGTTGAGACGGGACAGGGCGGTCGCCGTGGTCAGCCAGTAGGTGTTCTGTGGCCATCCACCCACGCTCGGTGGGTCGAACGGGATCTGCCCGAGCTGAGTCAGGAGGCCAAGCAGGGCCGGATTCTCGCCCTTGCCGCCGAAGCTTCGTACCGCGCCGATGACGTACTCCACCGGCTGCTTGACCAGCCCCTGACGAGCCTGCGCCGACAGGAACCCGGGGTGCAGGAAGATGGTCCGGAGAAGCCCGGTCACATCAAGATCCTTGGCGTAGGCGCGGGCCAGGTCTTTGACCAGCGGGTCGTCGGGGGCGACCGGATAGGCGAGATGACTCCACAGCCGGGAGGTCACCCACTGAGCCGAGGCGGCGGAATGGGTGACCATGCGGATGACGTCCTCACCTCCAAAGTTTCCGGTCTGGCCGAGAAATGTCTTCGGTCCATCGTCATGCCGGCCGGCCACAAACACGAATGCGTCGGTCCGCCGGTCATGGGCCCATCCGGTAAAACAGCGGGCGGCCTCTTTGACATCGTCCTCGGTGTAGTTCCCGATTCCCAGGGTGAACAGCTCGATGAGCTCCCGGGCGAAGTTCTCGTTTGGATGGCCCTTTTGGTTGCTGTTGGAGTCCAGCCAGACCAGCATGGCCGGATCCTTGGACACCGCCTGCACAAGCGTTTCGAAGTCGCCCAAACCCATCGTCCGGAAAAGCTGGTTCTGGCGGTACATCAGCCCGGCCAGCTTTACCTTGCTGATGGCGGTGGCGAAATGGCCATGCCAGAGGAACGTGAGTTTCTCCCGGAGCGGGTTGTTGGCCACAGCCATCCGCTTCAGCCACCACGACACGAGGGCTATCCCCTCCCGGCGAAGCTGCTGGTTCAGCGCTTGCCGGGCGGCCACGGTATTGGGAGTGGTCTGGTTGACGTTTGTAAAGGTCGGCGGGGCCACCGCATCGGCCGCCGGGTCGGCCCCGTTGAGCTGGAGGAGTTGGCTGACGGTGGCCTCGTAACCTCGGGCCACGGCGGCGTCGAGTTCGCCGGAATTAGCCCCGAAACCCGCTCTCCGGTAGAGGTGGGCGATCTCGGAACGGGTGTTTTCTGCCATCAGCCTCGGGCTCCAAATTGCGGGTTTCTCCGAGCCTTAGTGAGCCCCCGAGATATGAGGAAACTGTGAACACCGGGCGCGGGTCTTGTGATCCATTTTCGTAGTGCCACCAGATCGCGCTAGACCGTTCGGGTGAGCGTCGGGGTAGGGGATCGCGTCCTTGGGGTACCAACCGGTATGCCGCGATTCCTTCTCCAGGGCCGTTACGAGCCGCGCCATGCCCGGGGAGTGGGTCGGGTCGCGATTTACCGGCGCGGACTGGTGGCCACGTGGGCACTGCTGGCCGTCGTGATCCTCGGCAGCCGGCCGGCCGGCGGAGGCAGCGCCCAGATGCGGCTGGCCGACAACCCCTCCGCCAATTTCCTCGCTGCTCCGGTTGCCGGTGGCGCCGCTGTGACTGGTAGCGCCGCTGTGACTGGTGGGGCCGATGGGGCTGGCGGTGCCAGCGGGGCGAACGGGACGGGCACGGGGCGCGCCGTCGGCGATACCAGCGATGCCGGGGTCCTCGCGCGCCTCCGGGGGCGGACGACCTCGACCCCGGCTCAGGCCGCCCAGTCGCCGACCGACCTGTACAAGGCGGCCGCCGCCAGCTGCCCGGGATTGCGGTGGGAGGTCCTGGCCGCCATCGCCAGGATCGAGACCAACGGGGGCCGAAGCGTGAGCGTCTCGGCGGCCGGAGCGCTCGGACCGATGCAGTTCCTCCCGGCTACGTGGAACGCCTACCGGCCAAATGAGTCGGCGAGCGTGAGCAACCTGGCCGACGCGGCCGTGGCCGGCGCCCGCCTCCTCTGCCACAACGGCGCGCCCAACAACCTGCGCAACGCCCTCTGGAACTACAACCACTCGGCGGCATATGCCGACCAGGTGTTCGCGCTGGTGGCGTCGATCCAGGGCGCCGGCCGCTATCCGTTCTAGCCACGGCCGCGGCGGGGCTAACCAAATTGCGGCAGCCAGTCGGCGGTGGCGGCGAGCAGCTCGTCGGTCATGGCCACGATGTCCTCGTAGGGCAGGCGTCCGGTGATCGGATCGAGCAACATGGCCTCCAGCACGGTCCTGGGGTCGCCGGAAAGCGCGGCCTGCACGGTCAGATCCTGCGAGGCGGCGATCCGGTGAACGTGTTCGCCGAGGTAACCGGGCACGGTTGTCCGGTCCCGTGGCCGCAACCCTTCGCGCCCGGCCACGCCCATGCACTCCACGACGACGCCTTCGGGAAGACTCTCCACCTGGCCCGTGTTCGGGAGGTTGACCGGCAGACTGCGGTCCGTGCCGGTCAACAGGCCTTCCAGTAGGGACGCGACCAGCTCGCCGGACGGCCAGTTCGGGATGTCGGCGCTGGCCAGGAGTTCGGCCACGCTGGCATCGTCCGCTTCCTTGTCTTCCTGGTGACCGGCGATCCCGTAGTGGTACACCGACCACTCCCGGCCAAAGTCCGACGACGGCGTCACGAAGCCGGCAAAGAACTCGGACACGTGGGTGTCCGATGATCCCGGCAACACGCCGAACCGGCGGAATAGCTCGAGCTTGAGGCGGTTGCCGGCCACCACGTCTGCCTTCGTCCAGGTGGGCCCGGGCGAGACCTTCCGGTAGTGCATCCCATCGGGCGGCGGCATCCAGATGGGCTGGCCCAGCCGGTCGGGATCGGTGAGCAGGTCGGACAGCATGGCAAAGCCGTCCTGGTCGCCGATGCGCAGCGCGGTGACCAGAGGGAGGTGGTTGACGCCGCCCACCACCGGGTCCACGTCGTTCATACCGGCGTCGAACAGGAGGCTGAGCACGAACTGGAGACCGACCAGCTCGTTGCACAGTCCGACGGCGCGGACCGTGGTCTCCTGCGTCACGACGCGGCAAAGGGCGGTGAGCGGGTTGCTGACGTTGATCAACAGGGCGTCCGGGCTGCGCCGCTCTACCGTCTGGGCGATTCCGAGCACGACGGGAACGCTGCGGAGGGCGCGGGAGATGCCGCCCGGACCGACACTGTCACCCACCGGCTGGCGTAGCCCGTACCGGGCCGGGATCTCGATGTCGTGGCGCATGCTACGAAACCCGCCCACGGAGAGGGCGATGATCACGAAGTCGGCGCCGTCGACGGCGTCGTCCAGATCGGTCGTGGCCCGGGTGGTGAGGCCGATCCCGCGGCGCCCGGCCACGTGCGCGGCCACATCCAGCATGGGTTTGAGGGCGTCACCGTCGATGTCGGTCAGAACGACGTCTGCGTCTTGTAGGGACGGCGTATTGGCGAAGTCCACCAGGAGCTTCGGGGTCCAGTGGGTGCTACCGCCGCCAACGATGGTGATTCGGGGAGCCATGGACCTCAGCATGGCGCTGTTCGTGCCAGGCTGGCCAGGTGGATCGTTGCGAGGAGTGCGGATTCGACCCGGCGACCGTGACCGGCGTGATCGCCACTGAAGCGGTGAAAGGGTTTGGCCGCCGCTACCGCGCGCCACTGACCCGCTTTCTGCCGGGCGAGGATGGACCCGCCATCCTGCGGGCCCGGCCGGCGCCCGACACCTGGTCGGCCATCGAGTACGCCGCCCATGGGCGCGATGTCTTCGCCGTCTTCGACGGCAGAGTCGCCCAGATCCTGGCGGGCGGCCATCCCGAGTTCGAGGTCATCGACCACGACGCGGCGGTGGCCGACGGACGGTACGCCGAACTCGACCCGATCGCCGTGGCCGACGCGCTGGCCGCCGCCGCCGATGCCTTCGCCGCCCGGTTGGCGTCGGTCAAGGAGGACGACTGGTCGCGCTGGGGCACCCGTGGCGGCGAACCGCGCACCATCCTGGACATCGCCCAGCGAGGCGTGCATGAGGGCAACCATCACCTGCTCGACGTCGGCCGCTCGCTGCGCGCCGCCCGCCAGGGCCCGACCACCGCCGGGTAGCGTTCCCGGCCATGAGAGCCGCGCTGTACACGGGGGAAGGACAACCGCTCTCGGTCGAGGAGGTGACTCCGCACCCGCCCGGCCCGCGCGATGTCGTGGTCCGGATCGGAGCCAGCGGGGTATGTCATACCGACGTGTCTGTGGCGCGGGGCTGGCTGCCGATTCCGCCGCCTTGCGTCCTGGGTCACGAGGCGTGCGGGACGGTGATCGAGGTCGGCTCACTCGTCAGCCGCGTCGTCACAGGAGATCGGGTGGTCGCCTCGACCTGGAATCGATGGTGAGCCGGCGCATCTCGCTCGACGAGGTCAACGACGCCTTCCGGGCCATGGAGGCCGGCGAGGTGATTCGCAGCGTCATTCTTCCTTGAACGCGGCGATGAGCGGCGCGAAGCGCGACTCCAGGCGGTAGAACGCCAGCGGCGTGTCCCACAGCACCTCGCGCATGTCAAGGTCGCCGGCCGTCTCCAGGAACGCATCGACGGCGGTGGGGAAGATGGCGTCCGGATGCGGGAAGTCGCTGGCCCACACCACATGGTCGGCGCCGACCAGCGACATGGTGGCCGGGAAGAGCCGGTCTTCGGGGTCCGTCGAGATGATGCGTTGGCGCAGGAAGTATTCGGTGGCCGAGCACGACATCGCCGCGCACTCCGAACTCGCCGTCCACTCGCGATGTTCGTCCAGCCGGTGCAGCCAGTACGGAAGCCAGCCGGTTCCCGATTCGAGGAAGGCGACGCGCATCTCGGGGTGGCGTTCGAGCGCGCCGCCCACCATTAGGCTGAGCATGGCCGCCATCTGTTCCATCGGATGGGAGCAGGCGTGTCGCTCCGTAAACGTCGTGAACCGGTCGCCCAGCGTCGCCCCCTGCACCCCCAGGCCCTCGTGCACGGACAGCACCAGGCCGGACTCCGAGAGACGGTCGTACAGCGGGTCGTAGGCCTCGTCACCGAGGTTGCGGCCATAAAGGTGGTTGGGGCGCATCATCACTCCGACCAGGTCGAGGGACGCCACCTGGTCGGCCACCGCGGTGGCCGCCTCCACCGACAGGAGGGGCACGATCCCCACCGCCGAGAGACGATCGGGGGCGTACGAGCAATACTCGGCAACCCAGTCGTTGTAGGCCCGGCAGGCGTCCGCCGATTGGGTGGCCGACAGCGATGTCTGAAACGGCACGAACAGGCCCATCGACGGGTACAGCACCACCGCGTCGATGCCCTGCGCGTCCATGGCCCGCAGGTACGAGGCGGCGTCAAAGCCCTGACTGAACTGGTCGGCCAGCAAATCGAGGTCGCCGCACGGCACCAGTGGCGTCGAGGGCGGCAAACGCAGGAGCGCGGTCCCCGGCTCAGCCCACGCCGAGAACACCGACGCCGGTTCGATGACATGAGCGTCGGCATCCAGGACCCGAAGACCGTGGCGCACGACCGACCTCACATACGACGAGCGGCCAGGCCGCCGTCGAGAGGCAGGACCGAGCCGCTGAGATAGCTGGCTGCATCCGACGCGAGGAACGACACCGCGCCGCACACATCGGCGGCGCTACCCAGCCGACCCATCGGCGTGTTGGCGGCGATGCGCGCCCGGAGCGCGGCCGGGTCCGCCACCTGCTCCGAAACCCGCAGGAACAACCCCGACTCACACGCCGACGGTGACACCACGTTGACGCGGACCTGGTCGGGGGCGTGCTCGATGGCGGCCTGCTTGCACAGGTTGAGGAGGGCGCCTTTGCTGGCGCAGTAGGCGGCGTAGCCGGGTGAACCGATGTGGCCCAAGGTCGAGCCCAGGGCGATCACCGATCCGCCCCCCGCGGCCACCATCGCAGGGATGACGGCTCGCATACACAGCCAGGGTCCCTTGAGGTTGACATCGAGGACGGCCTGCCAGTCTTCATCGGTCGTCTCGGTGAGATCGGCCCGAACCTCGATGGCGGCCGAGAGCACCAGTACCCGCACCGCGCCAAGCGAGGACGCCTCCGCGGCCATCGCCGCGACCGACGCCGCCGAGGTCACGTCGCATGCCACCGCCCGCGCCGCGGGGCCGAGGGCGGCTGCCACGGCCGATGCCGCGGCCGTGTCGATGTCGGCCACCACCACCGTGTAGCCGTCGGTGACCAGTTGCGCCGACACCTCTTTCCCCAACCCTGACCCGCTACCGGTAACCACCGCTACGGGACCGGTCATCGCAGCGCCGCCAGTCCGCCGTCGGCGGGCAGGACCGCGCCGGACACGTACGCGGACGCGTCGCTCGCCAGGAATAGCGCGATGGCCGCCACGTCCTCCGACCGTCCCAGCCGGCGTAGAGGGATGGTCTTGCACAGTCCGGCCACGAACGCCTCTCCGTCTCCGTACTGGTCGAGCACCTTTCGGAAGCGGGGCGTGTCGATGGATCCGGGGGCAATGCAGTTGGCCCGAACCTCGGGTCCGTATTCGGTGGCCATCTGGCGGGTGAGGGCGACCAGGCCGGCCTTGGCCGCACCGTAGGCGGCATAGCCCTCCGACCCGATGAGGCCGAGGACCGACGCCGTGTTGATGATGCTGCCCTGCCCCGTGTCGCGCAGATGGGGAATGGCCGCCCGGCAGGCCCAGAAGATGGCGGAAAGATTGGTAGCGATGGTGAGGTCCCACTGTTCCTCTGTGCAGTCCACCAACCGACCCGACATCTGCACGGCGGCATTGTTGTAGAGGACGTCGAGCCGCCCAAAGGCCGCCACCGTCGCCGCCACCATATCGTCGCAGTCAGCCCGGCGGGACACGTCGGCGGCGATAGCCAGCGCCTGACCGCCGTCCTTTTCGATCAGGGCGACCGTCCCCGCATTTCCGTCGTGGTTTACGTCGGCCACCGCCACGGCCGCGCCGTGACTGGCGAAGAGTTGCGCCGCGGCCCGGCCCTGTCCCGAGGCCCCGCCGGTGATGAGGGCAACGCGCCCGTCGAGCAGGCGGTCCCAGTCCAATGACCCATCCACGGGCGGCATCTTCGCAGATAGGGTGGCGAGCGTGCCTCTGACGACGCGTGGCGACAAGACTTGGGGGGGCACGGTGGCGGTCGTCACCGGTGCCTCGTCCGGTATTGGCGCGGCGACGGCGGTGCGGTTGGCCGAGTTGGGCGCCGATGTGGTGGGGGTGGCCCGCCGGGCCCACCGCCTGGAGGAGACGATGGTCAAGTGCCGGCGCTACCGGCCGGGATCGTTCGGCCATGTCGCCGACGTCTCCTCCCGGACCGAATGTGAGGCCGTAGCCGCGGCGGTGCTGGACCGCTACCGGAGGATCGATCTCCTGGTCAACAACGCGGGTATCAGCCTGCACCGCGGGGCGGCCGAGACGACGGTGGAAGAGATCGAGCGCGTCATGGCCGTGAACTTCTTCGGCGCCGTGTACCTCACCATGGCCGTGCTACCTCATCTCCTCGAACGACATACGGGATCGATCGTCAACGTGACCTCGGTGGCGGGCTACCTCCCGAATCCGAGCGAGTCCGCGTACGGCGCATCCAAGGCGGCGCTGTCGCGCTGGACGCATGGACTGGCCATCGACCTGCACGGCCGCGACGTTCACGTCGGCGTGCTCAGCCCGGGACCCATCGACACCGAGATCTGGTCAGACCCGGACAACGACTACAAGGGCAAGCTGTACCCCCCGTCGGTTGTCGCCGACGGCGTGGTGCGCATGGTCGAGCACCGCCTCCTGCATCTCACCGTGCCCCGCCAGTTCGGCGCCGTCGGGGCCCTCTACCCCCTCGTCGGCCGACCTATGCGGTGGGGCATCCGCCGCTACGCCAGCACCCGGTGAGCCCGCTGAACCGAATCGTGGTGGTCGGGGCGTCCCTCGCCGGTCTTCGCACCGTCGAGGCGCTTCGCCAACGGGGCTTCAATGGGGCGCTGACCCTCGTGGGGGCCGAGGAACACCTGCCCTACGACCGTCCGCCTTTGTCAAAGCAGGTGCTGTCGGGAGCCTGGGAACCGGACCGGATCTGGCTGCGCGAGCCCGACAATTACGGACCGCTCGATGTCGATCTCCGTCTCGGCGTGCGGGCCCTGAGCCTCGACCCGGCGGCGCAACAGGTCGCCCTCGACGATGGCGATCGCCTGCCCTACGACGCGCTGGTCATCGCCACCGGCGCCGCCCCCCGCCGGCTCACCGGCCAGCCCGATCTGGAGGGGCTCCACGTCCTGCGCACACTCGACGACGCGCTAGCGGTGCGGACCGCCATTGACCGAGGCGCGTCCATGGTCGTGGTCGGGGCCGGGTTCATCGGCGCGGAGGTGGCCGCCACCGCCAGGGAGCGCGGCTGCGAGGTGACCGTCATTGAGGCTCTGCCCGTTCCGCTGTCGCGCGGTCTCGGCCTGACGATGGGGGCGGCGTGCGGTGCCCTGCATCTTGATCACGGCGTGGATCTCCGGTGCGGGGTTGGGGTCGATGCCGTGCTCGGGCGTGACCGGGTCGAGGGGGTGCGACTGACTGACGGAGCCGAGATCGACGCCGAGGAAGTGGTTGTCGGTGTCGGCGTCGCACCGGTGACCGACTGGCTCGACGGGTCCGGATTGAAGATCGACAACGGTGTGGTCTGCGATGCGACGTGCGCGGCGGGTCCGCCCGGTGTCTACGCCGCCGGCGACGTGGCTCGCTGGTACAACCCCCTGTTCGGCCAAGACATGCGGCTCGAGCATTGGACCAATGCCGTCGAGCAAGGAACCCATGTCGCCCACAACGTGTTGGCCGGGCCAGGCGAGGCGGTGCCCTTCGAGCCGGTGCCGTACTTCTGGTCGGATCAATACAAGACCAAGATCCAGTTCGTGGGGCATGTCGGTGCCGACGACGAGGTGCGCGTCGTGCACGGGTCGGTCGCCGACCGCAAGCTCGTCGCGCTCTACGAACGGGGCGGCCGGCTTGTAGGTGCGTTGGGCTTCTCCATGCCGCGCCTGCTCATGGGCTACCGCCAGCTCATCGCCGATCGAGCGACCTGGCCGGCGGCGCTCGAGCATGCCGCCTCGATCGGGTGACGGTGTTGCGACGACGATAGGGTGACCAAATGTCCGCGCTGGTGTACGTCACGCAGGTCGCCCCCTATAGCCACGGTCCGGCTGGGGTGCACGGCGTGCTTGACCAGTCCGCAACGGGCATGGCCGAACTGGCGGGCATAGCCGGCCTCGATGCCATCCACGTGCGCGACGTGAGGACACTGACGGCGGGTCAGCTGGCCGGCGCCCGCGTGCTGGCGCTGTTCACCATCGGCGAGACGCCGTGGTCGGAGGAACAGCGATCGGCGATAGTCGAGCGAGTGCAGGCTGGGTCGCTCGCCGTGCTAGCCGTGCACGCCGCCACCGACAGCTGCTACGCCTGGGAGGCGTACGGGCGGCTGGTAGGGGCGCGCTTTGACGGACACCCGTGGACGCAACCGTTCACGCTCGAGGTGGTTGAGCCTTCGCATCCGGCCACCCGCCACCTGGGGCTCACGTGGGAGTGGACGGACGAGGTGTACATGTTCCGCGACCTTCGACCCGATGCACGCGTCCTGTTGCGGGTCGCCGAAGGCCAGCTCGACCAGAACGTGGAGGGAGCGAAGCGGCCACCGTGGGGGTATCCACTGTCGTGGTGCTTTGAAGAGGGGAAAGGGCGCGTGTTCTCGAGCACGCTCGGCCATTTCCCTTCGGCGTGGGAGAGCCCGACCTACCTCGCTCACCTGGCCGGAGGACTGGCGTGGGTGCTGGGCGAGGAGTGAGAGCACAAGTGGGAGGACAGTGATGGATCTCGCTGCGGAGTTGCTCGCCCTGGGCGCGGCCACCATCGGGGAGTCGGGCGGGATGGTGATGTCACCTCGCTTGCGGCCGGCATGGCTGGGCGCGGCCGTCGCCGCTCCCGCCTGCCCGGTGACGCTGGCGCCGGCCGACAACCTGGCCATCCACGCCGCCGTAGTGCGGGCTCCGGCCGGCAGCGTGCTCGTGGTCGACGCGTCGGCCGAGCCGGAGCGGGGTTACTGGGGAGAGGTGCTGACCACCGCCGCGGAGGCGCACGGCCTAGCCGGTCTGATCATCGACGGCGGGGTCAGAGACGTGGCCGCCCTCCAGGCCCACCGCTTCCCGGTGTTCTCTGCCCTGATCGCCCTGCGGGGCGCCATCAAAGTGCACGGCGGGTCGGTCGGTCTGCCCGCGACCGTCGGCGATGTGATCGTTACAGCGGGCGACTGGATTGTGGCCGACACGGACGGCGTGGCCGTCGTCCCGAGGGCGTCGGTCGACGAGGTGGTATCCGCGGGTAGAGCTCGCGCCGAGAAGGAGGCGCGCATGTTCGACGAGTTACGCGCTGGGAAGACGACGATCGAGCTGTTGGGGCTTGACCCCAGCTCGGTCCAGGGTTAATGGAGGAGGAGGGTTCGTGGGCGACATTCGGACATACACCGTGCAGGCTGAGCCGCTGACGGCGGAAGGCTTCGCGCCGTTCGGCCAGGTGATCGGCCAGGGCGATTGTGCCGTGGAGCTTCGGGACGGGGAGGTGTTCCATCTCGACGTGATCTCCTACGTCCGCAAGCCGATCCGGATCGACCACCTCAATCGCCATTACAAGGCCACCCAGGCGCTCGTGCCGTTGGCCGGCAAGCCGGCCGTCATCGTGGTCGGCCCCCCGTCGGTCGATTTCTCGACAGCCGATCATCTGAGCTCGCTGCGGGCGTTTGTCATGGAGGGGTCCTCCGGGATCAACCTGGCGCTGAAGGTGTGGCACGACGGGCCGTTCCCGCTGTCGGATCGCGTCGACCTGGCCAACTTCCAAGGGCGCAATGTGGAGGACGACAATGAGGTGGCCTACCTCGAACGCGACCTCGGTGTGGTCGTGACCGTCGCCCTGTAGGCCGGCTACGTCCACGGCAGCGTGGCGCGGTACGCCCAGTACACCTCCGGATCCTCGATGCTTATCGACCCGCCCGGGGCCACAGAACCCACCGTTGGGGCGGGCTCCTCCGCTTGGTGGGGGCCCATATCCCACCGGTGGGGCGCCGCGGCCGTGATCTCTGCCCTGCGCGCCGCGGCGGCGACATTTTGCTCCAGGTGGGCGACGGTGGAGGCGCCGCTGAGCACGATGTCGGCCCACGGCTCGGCCAGCGCGGCCTCGATAGCCAGATCGGCATAGCCGGCCAGGCGGCCGTTGGCCAGCGCCTCCTTCACAATGACCCGCCATCCGGCCGAAGACGCGTCGGCTAGCGCCGGCGCCGCCGATGGCTCGAGCAGGTTCCAGGTGGCTTGCACGCTGCTGAACACCGGGATCTCCAGCGCCCGACGAATGGTGGCCGCCTGGCGCGGCCCGGACACGGACAGCCCGATCCTGATGCCGTCCTCGGCGCCGATCCGGGCCAGTTCCTCCAAGACCGCGCCGTCCTCGAGGACGCCGCTCTCCAGGGTGGCCGAGTGGATCTGGTAGAGGTCGAGGCGGTCCCCGAGCAGGGCTCGGGTCTCTGCGTATTGCCGGCGCAGGGCGGCGACCGAGTGGTCTTTGACCTCGTGGACCACGTCCGGACCAATCTCCCAGGCACCCGTGTATGTGTAGCCCCACTTGGATCCGATCTCGACCTGCTGACCGGTGCGGTCGAGCCAAGCGGCGAGAAACACCTCGGCCAGCCCATAGCTCCGGGCTGCGTCGATGTAGCCGATGCCCAGCGACCACGCCGCGTCCAGGACGCGATCGGCATGCGCCTGGAGGCGTTCAGGCGTGGCGGCGTCCGGGCCCACGTCGACGCCGTGAGCGACGTTGAGGTACGCGGGCCGCCCGAGGGCGGCCAACCCGAGCCCGAGCCGGCTCACTCCCCGTAGGTGGCCCGCAACCGGGTCAGCATCGACACGCTGTCCTCCAATCCGCCCGGATGGTTGCGGGCCAGCCACAGTTGACGGTGGCGGTCGATGAGCAGATCCAGCTCGCCGGCCAGCGCGCGCCGGGCGGCGGTGGGGACGTCCTCGATGCGTCCGCCCGCCCGAAGCCGGGCGATGGCATCTCGACCGCAATGCAACAACAGATCGCCGGTCTGCGTCAGTTCCTCCCTCACCAGTACCGCGTCCGGGCGGACGCTGTTCGACCTGGCCACGCCATCCACCGCCGCCGTGATCGCGTTCGCCACTCGCTCCAGGTCCTCGACGGTGAGGCCCTTGCTGGCTCCCTGACCCACCACCGCCGTCGGGTGGTAGACGGCCAAAGCGAGGATCGACTCGTTGATCATCTGGGGCTTGACCCCGAGATGGGCATCACCGAGGGCGACGAGGGCGCGGCACAGCTCGCCCGTGCGGTCCTGGAAGCTGTGGGCGGAGAGTGCAGCCGTCAGGTCGAGATCCCGGTTGGTGGCGGCGCACCACGACACCGCCGCGCCGTAGGCGAACCCCGGGTCACTCACCGGCAGGTACTGCAGGTGCCCCCGGTCACCCCAATCGGTGTTGAGCAGCCCGGTGCCGCCGTGGGCGGCGGCCGCGTCGACGGCGGCCCAGATGTTGCGGGTGGCGTTGCTGACCCGGCCGCCGATCGTGATCCAGCTCGACGTTCCGGGCGCCACCCAGAACGGCTGGCCCGCGCCCTTCAGCCGGCTGCACCTGGCATCAAAAGGATGGTTGTACTCGTAGCCCCACTCACAGACCGTCACCCCGTCTGGCAGGGAGGCGATCACGTCCGGATGCTGCGCCAGGATGTCCCCCCACACGAGCATCTCCCTCCCATCCAGGGTGGGCAGGGCGCGCAGCGCCTGCAGATGGGTGACGTAGTCGTTGATTCGCTGCGGTGGGAGTTCCCATGGCTCGTCGAGGCCGACGTGGACGCGCCGGCTGGTGAAGCAGGGGAGCAGTTCCTCGAGCAACGAGCGGAAGAGGACCAGTGCCGCCGGATTTGTCGGCTCCACGGTGGTAGGCGGGCGGACCCGACCCCGCATGTCGGTGAAGCCGTCCGGCGAGATGGCGAGCGGGCGGTAGCGCTCGTGGCGTAGCCACCGCTCCATGTGCCCGAGACAGTTCTGGTTGGGCACCAGCTCGACGTGGCGCTCCCGGCAGAACTGGTCGAGGCCCCGGATGTCCTCGGCCGTGAGCGGATCGGCGTCGGCCCAGACCTCCCGGTGATCGCGGTAGGCGAAGGTGTGCTCCATGTACAGCTGGACCTGGTTGACCTTCCAGGAGGCCAGGCGGTCGATCAGCGTCCGCAGCGTGTCCAGCGTGGGTACCTTGTCGCGGGAGATGTCGAGCATCACGGCCCGGATCGGAAGATCGGGCCAATCCTCCACCGTCCCGCTCGGCAGCATTCCCTCGGGGGACAGCCGAGCCATCTGCGCCAGCGTGGCCCGGGCGTAAAAGGCGCCCGCCTCGTCCGCCGCCCCGACCGACACCCCGTTGGGTCCGATGGCGATCCGGTATCCCTCGGCCGGAAGGGACGGGTCGATGGATACGGCCGGCGCGGTGTCCGGGACTGGCGGCCCGTCGACGTGCAGGACGCGGGGGATCGGAAGGAGGTTCACGGGGTGGAACGTAGCTGCTGGCGCAACACGTACTTCTGGATCTTGCCGGAAGGCGTGCGGGGAAACTCTTCGATGGTGCGCAGCTCTTCGGGCCACTTCTGCCTGGCCAGTCCGGCCGCGTCCAACGAGCGACGGACGCTATCGAGGGAAGGGCCATAGTTACCGGGAAGCATTCGGAAGAACGCGCAGGCGTGCTCGCCGAGCCGGGGGTCAGGAGCGGCGACGACCGCCACCTCGGCTACCCCCGGCATCCGGGCGAGAATTTGCTCGACTTCGAGCGCGCTTACGTTCTCCCCGCCCCGGATGATGATGTCCTTCTTTCGGTCCGTGATGGTGAGGTAGCCGTCGGCGTCAAGCACGCCGACGTCTTCGGAGCGATACCAGCCGTCGGAGTCGAAGGCCTGGGCGGTGAGGGCTGGGTCGGTGTACCCGGCGAAGCAGTCAGGGCCGCGGCTCAGGATCTCGCCCGGCTCGCCGATTGCCACGTCCCGGTCCTGTTCGTCGACCAGTCGCAACTCGACCCCCGGCAGCGGGTGGCCGTCGGTGTAGAGCCGCTTGGCCTGCGGGTCCTCGTGGGCCGCACCGGTCGTGGACGGGTGTTCCGTCGAGCCGTACATACGGACCAACGAGATGCCCATGGCCGTGACCCGCTCGGCCACGGCGGCAGGGATCGAGGATCCACCCAAACCGACGTGCGCCATGAGCTTGAGGTGGACGTCGGAGAAGGACGGATGGTCAAGCAGGCTGGTGAGGAAGTAGGTCGCGCCGCTCCCTCCGCTCAGGTCGTATTCCGCCATGATGGCCAGCACCGGTTCCGGGTCCCAGACGTCGGTGAGGTCGATGGCTTGGCCCCGTACGAGGGGGAGGAGCAGCCCTCCGAGCATGCCGATGGCGTGCGCTACCGGCGCGCCGTACACATGCCCGGGTCCGCTGCCGGGCTGGACGCCGGACAGTTGGCGCATCTCTCCCACCAGTGTGCGGTGAAGATGAATGACCCCCTTGGGATCGGCGGTCGTCCCCGAGGTATAGGCCACCGCCGCCGGAGTCATAGGGTCGACCGGCCGCGGGTTGTCGAGCGGCGTGCCGCCCTCGGCCAGGGCCGCGAACGGCACGCAGTTCGCCGGCACGTTGTCGCCTACTACCGCCACCAACTCCAGATCGGGCAGCGTCGGCCACAAGCCGTCGAGGTTGGCCAGGTATTCGACATGGCCGAACGACGCGGCCGTCACCAGCGCTCGAGCCCGCGACTGGCGCAGGATGTAGCCGACCTCCTTCGACCCGTAGAAGTGCACGATGGGCACCAGTACGGTGCCGAGCAGCGTGGCGGCGTAGAACGTGACGGCGGCCTCCACCCAGTTAGGAATCTGGAAGGCCAGCACATCGCCCGGGCCGATGCCCCTGGCCTGCAGACCCCCGGCCACCCGGCGGGCCTCCGCGAAGACGTCCCCCAGCGTCCCCGTCCACGGTCGGAGCCGCGAATGGATACGGAAGTCGAGTCCCGCGTAGTCGTGCAGGCCGGCCGCCAGGATCTGGCCCAGCGTGTCGTCGGTCCACCACTTCTCGGCCAGGTACTGCCGAGCCCGGTCTGGCGCGGGCAGATGGAGATCCCACTCCGGTCGAAGGGGGAACGGCCCCTTTTCCAGTGTCTTAGTCCTCAGCTTCGGCGCGCAGCGCGCCGACGGTGCACTGCTCTCGGCTGCGGTGCTGGAAGGGGTCGAAGCGGAAGACGCGCATGGCGTTCTCGTAGCTGATCTTGTTGATCTCGTCGTCGGTCATCCCGCTGGTCTGCTTGATGAAGGACTCCGGGCTGTGCGGCCAGGTCGAGTCCGAGTGCGGGTAGTCGCACTCCCACGTGATGTTGTCGATGCCGATGCGGTGGCGGGCCTCGACGCCGGCCTCGTCGCTGATGTAGCAAAAGGTGAAGTGGTCCCTCGCCACCTGGGAGGGAAGCTGGTCGCCGAAATCCTGATGCGTCCAGAACCGGTGCTGCTGGTACACGTAGTCCACCCGCTCCAACCAATAGGGCAGCCACCCAATCGATCCCTCGGAGAGGGCGAACTTCAGATCGGGGAATTTGCGCAGGACGGGGGACCACAACAGGTCCGTGGCCGCGGTCATCGCGTTGAGCGGGGTCATGGTGATCATGCAGTCGATGGGCGCGCCCGGCTCGAGGCCGAGCATGGTGGATGACGACCCGATGTGCAGGCAGATGATCGTGCCCTCGTCGGAGCAGGTCTGGAAGAACGGGTCCCAGTGGTCGCCGAAGATGTGTGGCCAGCCCAACCGGGCCGGGTTCTCCGAGAAGGTGACGGCGTGGCAGCCTTTGGCCGCCATTCGCTTGACCTCCTTGGCCATCTCGTCCGGACTCCAGATGGGCGGGATGGACAGCGGGATGAAGCGGCCGGGGTAGGTGCCGCACCACTCATCGACGTGCCAGTCGTTGTAGGCCTTGACCATGACCAGGCCGACGTCGAGATCCTTCGAGCGGGAGAACAGCTGGCCGCAGAACTGCACGAAGGACGGGAAGCACATCGACCCGAGCAGTCCGTTGCGGTTCATGTCCTGGATCCGCTCGTGGATGTCGTAACAGCCCTTGCGGATCTCTTCGAGCTTGGTCGGCTCGATGTTGTACTCCTCGGGCGGCCGCCCCGCCACCGCGTTGAGGCCGATGTTGGGGATTTCGTTGTCGTCGTAGATCCAGGCGTCCGTGCCGTCCGGTCGCTTCACCAGCTTCGGGGCGAGATCCGCGTAGGCGGCGGGCACATGTTTCTTGAACGTGTCCGGCGGCTCGACGGTATGGTCATCGACGCTGACGAGGATGAGGTCTTCGGTGCGCACGGTGGTCGCCTCCTTTACCTGACGTTGATGTCAGTGTACGCAGCTCCGACGGTAGCCTGCAGCGCTCTCCGATCGATCTTCTCCATCGCCGTGCGGGGGAGGCGGTCGACCACCCGGATGGCGTCGGGCAGCTTGTACGCCGCCAGCTGGCCCGCGCCAGTCGAGCGAAGCTCCTCCAGGCTCGGGGCCGGGTGGCCCTCCCGCAGGACCACCACGGCCACGCCGATCTCGCCCATCACCGGATCGGTCGTGGGCACGACCGCCATCTCGGCCACGGCGGGGTGGGCGGCCAGCACGCCCTCCACCTCGATCGGATAGACGTTGTAGCCACCGCGCACGTACATCTCCTTGCTCCGACCGACGAGCCGCAACCGCCCCTTCTCGTCGACCCAGCCGAGATCGCCGGTGCGGACGGCACCGTCCGCCGTCAGGACGGCGGCCGTCGCCACCGGGTCCCGGTAATACCCGGTCATGGTGGCCGCGCTTTTCAGGCACACCTCGCCGATTTCGCCCTGGTCAACCGGCCGGTCGGCGCCGTCGCGCATCGTGAGCTCGATGCCCGGGTGGGGCCGGCCGACGCTGATCTCGGCGTCCTCCGGATCGGCGTCGGGTGCGGTGCCCAGGCCGCTGCCTACCTCGGTACTGGAGTAGCGCATCACCACCGGCGCGCCGAAACGCGCCCGGGCCTCGCTCACCAGCGCGGGCGTGGCGGGGCCGCCACCGATCACCACCACCTTGACGGCGCTCAGATCAAGATCGTCGAAGCCAGGCACCCGCAACATCAGGGCTACCTGAGTCGGGATGCCGGCCACTGTCGTCAAGCGCAGCCGGGCGGTCTGTTCCAGCGCGTCAGCCGCCCGCCACCTCCGGGTGAGCCAGGTGGTGCCGCCGGAGCGCAGGCTGCCCGCCAGTTTGGTCATGAAGCCCAGGTGGGCGAAGGATGTGCCAGCCAGGCCGCGTCCGCCTCCACCCCAGCGATCGCCGATGTCGATGGCGGTGATCGCGGCGAGTTGACGGTTCCCGTACACGGCCCCCTGGGGGAGACCGGTCGTGCCCGAGGTGAAGATGATGGCAACCGGTCGCTCCGGAACGTCGGGCGGCAGCTCGGGCGCTTCTCCCGGGAGCCGGAGTCCGGCCAGCACCCGGCCGGACTCCTCGGCCAGCTCCACGTCGATGACCTCGGCCGCGCCGCTCGGCAACGGGTCCGTGCCCAGCTCGGTGGTCGTCGCCGTCAGCAGGACACGCGGTTCGGCCAGGTCGAGCACGGCTTGACGCTCGGGGGCCGACAGCCGCTCATTGATCCCGGCCGTCACCGCGCCCAACTTGGCGGCGGCCAGATACGCCACGATGTATTCGGGTGTGGACGGCAGGGCGAGGGCGACCACGTCGCCCGCCTTCACGCCTCGCCGCGCCAGTCCGGCGGCCGTCTCGTCGGACAGGAGGTCGAGGTCGCGGTAGGTCACGTCCCAGCCGTCGGCGGCCACGTAGGCAGTACCATCGCCGAATCGCCGTGCCGCTTCTCCCACGATCTCGCCGAGCATCCGGACAACTGTAGGTGAGCACTTCACCTCCGCGGTCGGTTCGCGGCGGCGTGCCCGCGCAGCAACGCGATCTTCGGCCTCAGGGTCGCAAGACGGTCGGCCAGCTGCTCGACGCGGCCGTGTCCGTGCTGGCGGCGATGGGCTACCAGGCGGCCCGAGTCGAGGACATCGTTCGGGCGGCGAAGACCTCGCACGGTACCTTCTATCTGTATTTCGCCAACAAGGAAGATCTGCTCCGCTCTCTGGCCCAAGAGTGCAGCGAAGACATGAACCGCCTCGCCGACCAGCTGGGCCCGGTCGGTCGGGGCGACGATGGTCTGGCAGAGCTGCGCGCGTGGATCCTCGACTTCTCCAACACCTACCAGCGCCACGCACCGGTGATCCGGGCCTGGTCTGAACAGCAGGTGCAGGGCCCGGAGATGGAGGAGCTGGGTCTGCAGGCCTTCGACCAGATCACGTCCCGGCTGGTGGCGCGGCTGGAGGTCGTGGCCCGTTCGGCTTCGGCGGCTGAGCCGGAGAAAGCCGCCGTCGCGCTGCTGGCGCTGCTCGAACGCTTCAGCTACTTCCGCATCTCCAGACGGCTGTACGCCGACACCGATGAGTGGCTCGACACTCTGGCCGTGATGGTGCACTGCGGCTTTTTCGGTGGGGGCCGTCCGCCCCGGCGCTGATCCGCGCTGTTCCGCTACTCCACGCCGAGGATGGCCGTGGAAGCCGAGGAAAACCATCCACCCGTTCCATTGACGCATGCCAGCTTGGCGCCGGTCACCTGGCGCGGCCCGCATTCGCCCCGCAGCTGCTTGGCCGCCTCGACCAGAAGGAACATGCCTCGCATCCCAGGGTGACACGAGGACAGGCCACCGCCATCGGTGTTGGTCGGGAGGTGGCCGCCCACCCGGAGAGTGCCGCCTTCGACGAACGGCCCGGCTTCGCCCTTCTTGCAGAAGCCCAACCCCTCGAGGGTCAACAGGACCATCGAGGTAAAGGCGTCGTAGAGCTGGCACACATCGATGTCGCTCGGTGCCACTCCGGCCCGGGCGAAGGCCTGGCGGCCCGATTCCACGCACGGCGACTCAGTGAAGTCCGCCCACTCGCTCATGGTGGTATGCGACACGGCTTCACCGGTCCCCAGGATCCAGACCGGCGACTTGGCGCAGTCGCGGGCTCGCTCCTCGCTGGCCAGCACGATCGCGCCTCCGCCGTCGGAGCGGATGCAGCAATGCAGCTTGGTGAAAGGGTCGGCGATGACCCGCTCGTTCAGGACGTCATCGATCGTGATCGGTTCGGTGTAATAGGCGTCCGGGTTCAGCGACGCGTTGTACCGGGTCGAAACGGCGATCTCGGCCAGCTGCTCGATGGTGGTCCCGAACTCGTACATGTGGCGGCGGGCGACCATCGCGTATTTCGCGATCAGGGTATGGCCCCACGGCGACTCGAACTGGGACGGGCCCCGCGAGCTGAAAGCCAGGTTGGCGGTGCGCAACTTGCGCTTCAGATCGGCCCTCGCCGTCGAGCCGTAGCACAGCACGACCACGTCAGTCAGACGTTGAGAAATGGCGGCCACGGCGTGCTCGAGCATGAACTCCCATGTGCTGCCGCCAACCATGGTGGAATCGACCCAGGTCGGGCGGAGACCCAGGTACTCGGTCACCTCGATCGGCGGAAGCGTGCCCGTGCCGGCCGACATGAATCCACCGATGTCGTCCTTGCTCAGACCGGCATCGGCCAAGGCGCGCCACGCCCCCTGATAGTGCAGCTGAAACACATCCTTGTCGTCGACCCGCCCGCAGTCCGACAACGCCGCGCCGACGATCGCCACCCGTCTCGAACCCGCCATCAGGCTTGTCTCCGATTCCTTTGGGTCAACGGCATGAGGGTCAACCGCGCGGCAGCCCGAGGATGCGCTCGGCGATGATGTTGCGCTGGATCTCCGAAGAGCCACCGGCGATGGTGGTGGCAAAGCTCATAAAGAAGCCCCGCACCCAGCGGCCGTGCTCCTCGCCGATCACCGGATCGATCACTCCCCCGTAGGGACCGAGGAGCTCCATGCCGAGCTCGAACAGCGACTTCTGCAGCTCGGAGCTGGCCAGCTTCAGGTAGGAGTGCTCCGGCGCGGAGCTGCCCTGGGCGAAGCTTGTGAATCCCTTGTAGCCGAGGGCGCGCAGACTCGATGCCTGCTCGTATCCCTCGGCCAGCTTCCGCCGCACGATCGGGTCGCCATCGATGCCGAGTTTGCGGGCCAGCTTGGCCAGGTCGGCGACGGCCTGCTCGCAGCCGGCCACGCCTTGCACCCACAGCCCGCCCCGCTCGTGGGCCAGGGAACCCATCGTGATCCGCCAGCCGTCGTTCATGTGTCCAATCAGCCGGTCGGCGGGCACCATCACGTCGGTGAAGAACACCTCGGCGAACTCCGCCGCGCCGGAAAGATGGCGCAGAGGGCGGACATCGATGCCCGGCATATCCATGTCCAGGATGAGGACGCTGATGCCCTTGTGCTTGGACACCGTCGGGTCGGTGCGCACGTAGCAGAAACACTTCTCGGCCACCATCGCGTAGGACGTCCACACCTTCTGGCCATTGACGATGAACGAGTCGCCGTCGAGCACCGCTCGGGTGGACAACGATCCAAGGTCGGACCCGGCGTCGGGCTCGCTCATCCCGATGCACCACACCGTGTCGCCGCGAATGGCGGCCGGTGCCATCGCCCGCTGCTCGTCGTTGCCGAACTCGATCAGGCTGGGGCCGACGATGGCGTAGCCGGGGAAGTGAAACGCCCGTTGGATGCCACGGCTGGCCAATTCCTCCAGGAACACCATCGTCTGGACCGGCGTGGCGTTGCGCCCACCAAGCTCGGGCGGGTAGCCGGGAACCATCCAGCCATTGTCGAACAGACAGGCCTGCCACTCCCTCGCCCAACGAGGAATGATGGCGTTCCCGGACTCGCCGTCCATGCTGGCGTAGTCCCGACGGACCTTGGCCTCCGGTGGGGCGTGCGTGTCCAAGAAGTCGACCAGCTCGGCCCGGAACGCCTCTACATCGGCACCCCAGCCGAGCTGCATCAGGCCTCGACGTCGAAGAAGAAGGGGGGCACCGCGCCGCCACCGGCGGACTTAACAAACAGGTGGCTCTGCGCGCCGGCAATGGCGTCGACCGTCCACGGCTTGTCGGCCGTGGCCGCGCTCACCGGGCGCCAGCCCTGGAGGAGCTGGACCACTCCGCCTTGCACCTTGAGCACCTGGCCGGAGACCCCGGCGGACAGATCGGAGGCCAGCCACGCCACCACCGCAGCCACGTTCTCCGGGGCGAAGCGATCGAAGTCGCCTTCTTTCTGCTTCATGAAGTCCCCGCCCAAGGCTTCGGTGAGCCGCGTGCGGGCCATGGGGGCGATGGCGTTGACGCGGACCCCGATGCGCTCGAGCTCGCGCGCTTGCACGATCGTCATCGACGCGATGCCGGCTTTGGCGGCCGCGTAGTTCACCTGGCCGGCGTTGCCGTAGAGACCGGATTCAGATGAGGTGTTGACGACCTTGGCGTTCACCGGCTCGCCGGTCTCCTTCGACTTCTGTCGCCAGTAGGCCGACGCATGACGGGTCGGGCAGAAGTGGCCCTTCAGGTGGACGTTGATCACGGCATCCCAGTCGGCCTCATCCATGTTGAAGCTCATCTTGTCCCGCAGGATGCCGGCGTTGTTGACCAGGATGTCGAGGCCGCCGAACGCATCGACGGCCTGCTCGATCAGGCGGGCCGAGCCATCCCACGAGGACACGCTGTCGTAGTTGGCGGCGGCCTTGCCGCCCGATGCGGTGATCTCGTCGACCACCTGCTGGGCGGGAGTGGCGTCGGCCCCGTCGCCGGTGGCGGCGCCGCCCAGGTCGTTCACGATGACGTTGGCACCTTCGGAGGCAAGCAACAGGGCTTCGGCCCGTCCGATGCCGCGGCCGGCCCCGGTCACGATGGCGGTCTTGCCGTCGAAGAGTCCCACGTCAGCGGCTCTGGGAGCGCATCTTGGCCATCTGCAATCCGGGGTTGCGGGAATGGAAGATGGAGGCGTTGATGGCCGCCGTGATATCGGCGGGATTCCATTTGGCGGCGGGGTCGGTCTCGATGGATTCGCCGAGGGTCCAGGGCACGTAGTGGGTGATAGTCGAGCCGACGGCCCGGAACACCTGGCCGGTGACGTGCAGGGCGTAGTCCGATGCCAGCCAGGCGACCATCGGCGCGGAGTTCCCCGGGTTCATGGGGTTGAACTCGTCGTACTGTTCCGGTTCCTTCAGCTCCATGTCCTTGATGACCGAGCCGGACATGCGCGTCATCCCGCCGGGGGCGATGGCGTTGGCTCGCACCCCGAGCCGGCCCAGCTCCAAGCTGCTGATGACGGTCAGGGCGGCGATGGCCGCCTTGGCCGACCCGTAGTTGGCCTGGCCCACGTTGCCCTGAAGACCGGCCGACGAGACCGTGTTGACGATGGCGGCGCGGGGCTGCTGGCCGGCCTTGGACTGCTCCCGCCACCACGCCGCGGCGTGATGGGTGCAGGCGAACGTGCCCTTGAGATGGACGTTGATCACCGAGTCGAAGTCCTCCTCGGTCATCGAGAACAGCATCTTGTCTCGCAGGATTCCGGCGTTGTTGACCAGGATGTCGAGGCCGCCGAAGCTTTCGACGGCCTGCGAGACGAGGTTCTTGGCGCCGTTCCAATTGGACACGTCGTCGTAGTTGGCCACCGCCTCGCCGCCCCGGCCGCGGATGATGTCCGCTACCTCCTCGGCCGGTCGCTTGTCCGCCCCTTCACCGCTCACGGACCCGCCCAGATCGTTGACGACGACCTTGGCGCCTTCGTTGGCCAGCTCGATGGCCTCGCCGCGGCCCACGCCGTGGCCGGCACCGGTGACGATGGCGATTTTGCCGTCCAAAATACCCATGAGAACTCCCCGAAGAGAAAGCTGACGCTTGCGTCACCTACCGTATCCACGGGGTTGCGCCAGCGGCAAACCTGACCGTAGCGTCACGTTGCTCGCCCTCGGGCCGCCATCTCGGCAATGGTCCGCCTACACCAAGGAGTGCTTTCGATGGCCGTCGACACCAGCCACATCGGCAAGTCCACGGGTACATCCCGCATCGCGACGGAACGCGGACCGGTGTCGAATTTCGCCAAGGCGTTGAAGGACAACAATCCCGTGTACCACGACAGGGAGGCAGCCAAGGCCGCCGGGTTCGCGGCCATCCCGGCCGCGCCGACGTGGGGATTCGCCATGGGCAACTGGGGCACCTTTCCCGAGCAGCAAGCCAAGCAGGACGGCGAGGGCGGACCGCAGGTGATGCTCCAGATCCTCCAGTCGCTGCGGGACACGCCCGGACTGATCCTCCATGGCGAGCAGGAGTTCGAGTACCACCGCCCCCTCGTGGTCGGCGACGAGCTGGTCGGCGAGGGCCGGGTGGTCGATATCTACCAGAAGGACTCCAAAGGCAAGACGATGACCTTCATCGTCACCGAGAACGTCTACAAGGACAGCGCCTCGGGTGAGCCGGTCCTCACCACTCGGATGAACCTGATCCACCGTTCTGCATAATTGACGCGCGCCGGGCCGTCGGCCAGCGGGCCGGCGCGCATCCGGCGGCCACGGGCCGCGCGTCGAGTTGTGTGCGCGGGGGTGCTCGTTTACCGGGCACGGCCGCGCGCGCAAGTCCGACGGGTAGGGCGGCGTCGAGTTGTGCGCCCAGGTGCCACAAACGGTCCGCGACTCCCACAAGATCCCGCTGCAGCGACAAGAAGGTGATTTGTCCCCGCCGGGATGGGGCGCATCGAAGGCCGACCTGAGGCGGCTTCCTCGCCGCGCCCCTCCTATGCTGGCCGGTCGTGGCCAGGTTCAAGGACCTTTGTCTCGACGCTGCTGATCACCAGTCGCTGGCCGACTGGTGGTGTCAGGCGTTGAGCTACGTCCGGCGGGACGACCTGCGAGGGGATTCCCGGCCGGCCGACTGGCCGGTCCCGATCGTGGACCCGACCGGCGCAGCTCCGCTGATCTGGATCATCCCCGTGCCGGAGGCGAAGGTGGTCAAGAACCGGATGCACATTGACGTCTTCGGACAGGTAGACGAGTTGCTGGCGATGGGTGCAACCCTGGTGCGGGCAAAGGACAGCGAGATCGATTGGGACGTCCTGGCTGACCCCGAAGGCAACGAGTTCTGCGTGTTTGTTCCGTGACGGAGCGGGTCGTATTTCGGGGGACGTGGTCTTGGACATCAGCAGGTGGTCTTGCGCCAGCGATCGACGCCGCCGTAGCTGACACCCAGGCAACTCTGCGACGAGCACGTCATCGGAACGCCGCCGGAGGAGACGCCGGTGACGCCGGGCGGGCTGCAATAGGCGCCCGGAGTTACGACGTTGACGAGCGCCGTCGCTTGCGTCGTCAGCGGCGGTAGCTGGGAGGCCGGCGGCTGAGACGGCGGCGCGGTCGCGAGCGTCCCGGCCGCGGCCGTTCCCGTGATCGCCCACGCCGGGTGTACTTCCATCCAGCCGTGGGCGGTGTCCAGCACGTAAGGCCCGGTGACGGCGACGTGCGCGCCTTCGGCAGGGACGATCTCGTTGGCTCCGGTACAGATCCCATAGTCGTAGGTGCCCGGCGGGGACCGGGCCGGCTGACCGGGCGTGCAACCCGGCTCATCGGCAGGGACGATTTCAACGACGAGGGCACCCTGCTCTCCGGAGGTGTTGCGATCGTTGACGAGCCCGGCGAACGGCGGGTCAAGGTTGATATTGATGTGGACGTCGCCGTCGTCCTCCGATCGGATGTCGACGACCGTGCCCGTGACGACGATGCACGCCCGGATGACGTGAAGCCGCGACGGGTGGTAGACGTTCGCCAGCGGGTTGCCCGAACGGCATGACGGGCTGGATGCGTCCTTGAGGGAAGTGGCGGCTGGGGGTGGGAGGGCTCCTGCTGCGGACGGGCTCGGAGCTTCCGGCGGATCGACAATGCCGGCCGTTGTTGTTGTCGTCGGTACCGTCGACGTGACGGGCCGCGTGGTGGTTGGCCGGCTGGCCGTAGTGGTCGAGGCGCAGCCGGCCCCGATCCACGCCATCGCGGCGACGGCGAGCGCCCACCGCTGACGTCGGTCCCCGGCCCATCCAGCCACTTTCAGAAACCTAGCGGGGCCAACGAGGTGCGCTGGAACGCGGTGAGATCCGACCGCGTTATGGCCAGCGGACGGTGAGCAGCGAACCGGCCGGCACCACGGTGGTGATCAAGGTCGCGCCATCCCGCAGCGCCACCGAGCGAGCCGAACCCCACGCATTGAACTCGATGGCGCTCCGCGTTCTGTCAGGGTTGACGGAAGCGACGGTGCCGATGCCGGCCGCTGTGCTCAGGTCGGGTGTCGGATGGCAGTCAGCACCAATTACCTCGTCAGGCGCAGTTTCGACGAGGCGCGTCGGCGCTCGCCCAAAATCTCGGGTGGACTGTGCAAACTGGTCGCATGCGTGGCGTCCCGTTTCCGCCTGGCTTCTTCGACCGGAGCGACACCGTGACAGACGCGGCGTTCTATGCATGGCCTCGGCTGGTCACCCACATCGATGTCGCCGCCATTGCCGCGGTCGGCGCGCTCTACGAAGAACTGCAGATCACGGGTGACGTGCTCGACCTGATGGGCTCATGGGTCTCTCATTTCCGGACCCCGCCGGAGCGGCTGACCGTTCTCGGGATGAACGCCGAGGAACTCGCCGCCAACCCGGCCGCGGCGGTTGCCGTGATCCACGACCTCAACGCTGACCCCCGCGTGCCGTTCCCCGACGCATCTTTCGACGCGGTGGTGTGCTGCGTCTCCGTCGACTACCTCACCCGGCCGGTCGACGTGTTCACCGATGTGGCGCGGGTCCTCCGCCCGGGCGGGCCCTTCGTCTGCACGTTCTCCAACCGGTGCTTCCCGACCAAGGCGATCCGCGGTTGGTTGTACTCCAGCGATGAGGAGCACTGCGCCATCGTCAGCCGATATTTCCGGCTCGCCTCCGGCTGGGGTGATCCCCACATCGAACGGCGCACGCCCGCCTTCCATCCGGGCGACCCCCTGCTGGCGGTCTGGGCCGACCGCACTAGCGGCGAGACGGAGTCCTAAGAAATTTCTGCCCGGGTGTCGAATCGGGACGTCGATGTTCGTGGAAGTGGATGACGGGCTCGGCAACCTGCCGGCTTGTGGACAGGAGATGCGCAATGACAACGACCTTCGTCCCCACCAACTCGGCCGTTTCCGTGCCGGTGCAGCACTCGAAACGCCGCGGCAGCGGTTGCTTGCGGGCCTGGCCGGCGGCATCCTGGCTGTCACCGCCATCGTGGTCGTCGCGGGCATCGCCCGGGCGTTCGACGTGTCCCTCAAACTGGTTGCCTCACGCGGCCACTCGGCCCAGACCATCCCTTTCGGGGGGTTCGCGACCATGACCCTGGCCGGAGCGGTCGTAGGAATCCTCCTCGCGGCTGGCCCAGGGCGGTGGGCGCAAGATCCGGCGACTCGATTCATCAGCATCGCCGTGGTCGGCCCGGTTCTGTCGCTCGTCCCGGATGTGGTTCTCCTCGCCGCCCGGTTGCGTGCAGGCCATTCGGAGGCCCAGCGAGAGCCGGAACGTTCCGTCAACGCGCCATGCCATCTGCCCTCGACTGCGTGGGGCTATCCGGGGCAGGTGACGAGGTCGACGACTTCGGTTGGCGCGGTGGCGGTCCGAAGTCCGTCTCGCCGGGTGAGCCACTCGCGGTTGGCCTGGTGGAGATCGTCGCTGTGGCTGAAGCGGTTGAGGTAGACGATGAGGTTTTCCCCGGCGAGCGCGCCTGAGGCGAGCCGGACGTTGTTGATGGTGCCGAGGTCGGCGTCAGCGACCAGGACGACCAGATCGGGCTGGAGCTGGGCGCAGAGGGTGACCGTGTCGCCATCGGAGGCGAGAGGAGAGCGGACGCCTCCTGCGCTCTCGACCCATCGCAGCTCCGGCGTCGGCGAGGGCCACCGGATTTCGGCCACGAGGTCCTCGATGGTCGGCGGGGTCTGGCCGAGGGCCTCGGCGGCCATCGGAGGGGCCATCGCCATCGGATAGCTCCGATGTTTTGGGCAGACGTGGCCCACCGGTTCGCCGGTGGCGGCGGCCAGGATTTGGGCGTCGGTGGGGCTGGGGTCGTCGGCGGCGAACGACTGCGCCGGCTTACGGGCCGAAACCGCAATGCCGGCGCAGCGGGCGGCGCTGAGCACCTGGGCGCCAAGCCAGGTCTTGCCAATGGATGTTCCCGTTCCCGTGCAGACGACGAGCATGGTCAAATCTCGGTGAGGGCCTTGGCCAGCCGTTCGATTTGCTCATCGGTGTGGGCTGCCGAAAGGGCGATCCGCAGCCTCGACGTGCCGGGCGCGACCGTTGGCGGGCGGATGGCGGGGATAAGAAGACCGTGGTCGGCAAGGAGGCGCTCGGCGGCGGCGATCGCGGCGTGTTCGTCGCCGACGACGACAGGGATGATGGGAGACGGATGGCCAGGAGCGATTCGCTCCACGTGAGCGCGGAGCCGCTCGGTGAGCCGGGCGCCTTCATCGCTGCGGAGGACCCTCAGCGCAGCGGTGGCCGCGGCCACGTCGGCCGGCGTCGAGCCGGTCGTGAAGATGAACGAGCGGGCCGAGTTGATCAGGAGGTCGATCACCGGGCGAGGTCCCGCGACGAACCCACCGAGTGACCCGAGCGTCTTTGACAGCGTCCCCACTCGAAGCACATCGAGACCGGCCGGCGGTTTCCACTCGGGGACAAGAACGGCGTGGGCCTCATCGAGGACCAGGAGCGCCCCGCGCGCCTGGCAAACGCCGGCGAGCGCGGCGAGATCGGCGCTGTCGCCGTCCATCGAGAAGACGGTGTCGGTAACGACGATCGCCAGGCGGTCTTGGGCGCCGAGCAGCTCCTCGGTGTGGGCAACGTCGCCGTGTCGGCTCACCGCCACCTCCGCTCGGGCGAGGCGGCAGCCGTCGATGATCGACGCGTGGTTGCGTTCGTCGCTGACCACCAGGACGTCCGTGGTGGCCAAGGCGGAGAGGACGCCGAGGTTGGCGGCGAACCCGGTGGAGAACAACAGCGCCGCGTCAGTCCCCTTCCAGTCGGCCAACGCCGTTTCGAGTTCGTGGTGGGCGCGCCTGTCCCCGACGATGAGCCGGGCCGAACCAGCGCCGGTTCCCCACTGCTCGATGGCGCGGGCGGCGGCGGCGCGCACCGCGGGATGCTGGCTCAGTCCCAGATAGTCGTTGGAGGCGAACGACACAACCTCAGTGCCRTCCGGTAGCGCGTRGACGGGACCGGTGCCGTCGAGAGGACGTAGTGAGCGCCACCGTCCCGCCGCCGCGATCGTGTCGTTTCGGGCCACGACACGATCCGCCCAGCCACTCACAGAGCGCACACCTCATCGATCGCTTCGGCCAACACGGCCACGATCCTGTCGATCTCCGCTTCCGTCGTGGTGAGCATCGGCATCAACACGATCACATCGCCAAGCGGGCGAATGAAGACACCGCGGCGTACGCAGGCTGCGGAAACCCGCCGACCCCAGCGCATCCCCTCCTCGGGGGGGCAAAGCTCCACCCCCACCATCAATCCGCGCTGGCGCACCTCACGCACGGCCGGCCTGGCGGTCACGTGTTCGGCCAAAGCGCCGGCGAGCTGGGCGGAGCGATCGGCCACGTTCGTCAGGACCTCCCACTCGCCGATGAGCTGAAGGTGACGCAGAGCGACCGCGGCGGCGAGCGCGTTCCCGGAGTACGAGTGCCCGTGGTACAGCGTTCGATCCGATAAATCCGGGCCCAAGAAGGCATCGAACACCCGCCCCGATGCCACCGTCGCCGACATGGGCAGGTAGCCACCGGTGAGGCCCTTCCCCAGGCACAGGATGTCGGGGCGGACACCGCATTGCTCGACCGCGAAGAGGGTTCCCGTCCGACCGAATCCCGTCGCCACCTCGTCACAGACGAAGAGCACCTCGCAGGCGCGACAGGCGTCGGCGACGACGCGGACGAACGCCGGGTCGTTGAGGACCATGCCGGCGGCGCCCTGCACGAGAGGTTCGACGACGACTGCGGCCAGCCGGTCGGCGTTGTCGCGGATCATGGTGGCGGCCGCGTTGGCGTCCCCGGCCGGAGCGCGGAGGACCGGAAAGCGCAGAGGGTCGAATACGTCGGTTCCAAACCCGCCGGCGCCGACGGACAATGCTCCGATCGTGTCCCCGTGGTACGCGCCGCCGAACGCCAGATATGTCGACTTGGCCGTCACCCCCTGGTTCGCCCAGAACTGCAAGGCGATCCGGAGCGCCTGCTCGACCGCTGCCGCCCCGTCGGACGCGAACAGGAGATGGGGCTGGTCTACTGGAACGACACCGGCCAGCGCCTCAGCCAGTTCGACCACGATCCGATTGCCGTTGCCAAGCATCGTCGAGTGGGCCACCCGCCCGAGCTGCTCACGCATCGCGTCATCCAACTCCGCCACCCGGTGGCCCAGCGTTGTCACCCACAGGGACGAGATGGCGTCGAGGTAGCGGCGCCCATCTACGTCGATGAGCTCGCGACCTTCCGCCCTCTCCACGATGATCGGCTCGTTGTCGGCGAAGCAGGACATCTGTGTGAAGCCGTGCCACACGACCCCCGCGTCACGCGCCACCCATCGCCCATGCTCGTCCACCGTGCGTCAATCTATCCAGCCCGGGGGAGGCCGGGCCGACCGTAGCTACCCGCGCCTACACTGATCCCCAAGCTCCGACCGGAACGCAACAGTGCCGTTTCCGGCACCGACAGGCTCGGAACTCGGATTGTTCGCGAATCGTAAGGGGGGCTGACCGGCCCCGGGTGGCGTACCGGGCCTACGGTCCCAACAAATGGGTGTGCGGTCCGTTCGCGCCGGCAGGGTGGTCACGGCGGCGGCCGTCGTGATGCTCGCGGGGTGCGGGGGTGGGACGCCACGCAGCCGCGCTACGGAGGGTGCGGCTCGTCCGCCGTACCGGTACCCGGCCGCGCCGGCGGCGAGGACCGGCCCGCTGGACACCGCGATTGTGGGTGCGTTGGGGCCGTTGGCGCTGTCCCTCGGTGGGGGTGGGGGAGGGGTCGATCGAGCCGCGCTTGGCCGGGTGGCGGGCTCGGGCGACGCCCGCCTCGGCTGGTTCGTGGCGGACCTTATGCGGTTCGTGGCGGGAGGGGACGACGAGCGGGCGCTGGTCGCGGCGTTCGTGACGCTGACCGGCGTTGACCCGACGCCCGATCCGGCGTTCGCGGCGAGCGCCTGGCAGAGCATCACTAACCATCTCATCGCCTGGGATCTGCCCGCCGAGCCCGGTTACCGCGAGCACAAGGCGGTGCTGTTCGAGCAGGTCGAGCCGGGCTGGAAGCCGTTCTTTGACGACCCCCGCTCGGTCATCGACTGGCGGTTGGTGTCCTGGGGCGGCGTGTTGATCGACGACCGGCCCCTAGGCGACCGCCAAGGGTGCGCCCGGGGCTGCATCCCCGCTCTCGACGACCCGGCGCTGAGCGAGGCGTCCGGCGGAGGCTGGTACGGCGACGATCGGATCGTTTTCGGTGTGGTGGTCGGCGCCGAGGCGGTGGCGCTCCCGAAGAACATCATGCAGGTCCACGAGATGGTCAACGTCACCATTGGCGGGCGGCGCCTGGGGATCCCCTACTGCACCCTGTGCGGCTCGGCTCAGGCCTACTTCACCAGCAGGGCGCCCTCCGGGTTGGGGCCGCTGGTGCTGCGCACGTCAGGGCTGCTGTCGCGGTCGAACAAGGTCATGTACGACCTGACGACGCGGTCTGTGTTTGACACGTTCACCGGTCGAGCCGTCTCCGGCCCGCTGCATGACGCCGGGGTTGTCCTCGACCAGGCGACGGTCGTGGTGAGCCGGTGGGGTGACTGGAAGCGAGCCCACCCCGACACCCGGATCGTCGCACGCGACGGCGGCAACGGCCGCAGCTATCCCGACGACCCCCTGCACGGCCGCGATGACAACGGTCCGATCTTTCCGATCGGCCCGGCCGATCCCCGCCTCCCGGTGCAGGCCCCGGTTCTCGGTGTCATCGGCCCGGACGGCACCCCGATCGCGTTCCCCGTCGACCAGGCGACCGCCGCGTTGGCCCACGGCAAGCCGGTAGCGGTCGGACCGGTCGAGGTCTTCGCCGACGGCGGCGGGCTGCGCGCTCGGCGCCGGGGTGGCGGCGAGCTGGCCGCGCACGAGGCGTTCTGGTTCGCGTGGAGCCAGTTCCACCGCGGCACCGTCGTGTGGACGCCGCTCTCGCGATGAGCGAGCTCTGCGAGCGCATGCCGGGCAAGCGAGCGCCAGCGAACCGCACGGCGATGGGGTCCGGGGGGCGCAGACCCCGAGAAGCGATGAGTCCGACCAGCGTCAGCTTGTCGGCAGCGCACGACGCCGGGGTGGTGTCGTTCCTGTCGCCGTACGTGCTGCCGATCGTGCCGGGCTACCTGTCGATGATCACCGGCCTCGACGTGGCCGAGATCCAGACCGGCGGTCGCCGCTACCTGAGCCGCATTGCCCGCGACACCAGCCTGTTCATCGCCGGGGTCCAGCGCCGTGTTCATCCTCTTGGGGCTCACAGCACCTCGATCGACGGGACCGCGTTGCCTAACCACCTCCTGCTCAACCCGCGTCTCGGCTGTCGTCGTGCTGGTCATGGTCCTGTTCCCCGCGGGATCGCTGGTACTGCGCTCACCGTGGTCGCACCAGGAGCGCCGCTTCCACCCGAGCCTGTCGCGCCTTGGCCTCCTCCTCCCGGCGCCTGTCGCCCCGCCGCGTTCGCGTTCGGATGGACACCCTGCCTCCGCCCGTGCTCGGCTCGGTGCCGGTGGTTGCCGCCACCGAGGGCCGGGCCTGGGGGGGACGGCGCCGTTCTTGGCGTCTACTCGGCCGGGCTCGGGCGCCTCGTGCGCCCCGGCTGACCCCTCCCTTCCATCACCCTCTCCCAAGGAGACCAGCGTGGCCAAACCCAACACCGCCGCTAAAGCACAGCCGACCAACCGGCGACAGGCTCGAGCCGACACGGCACGACGAGCCGCAGCCCGCCGCGTCCGCCTCCGAGCGGGTCTGACCGTCGGTGGCGTCGCCATCGTCGCGATCGTGGCCGCGTTCGCCGTCACCACCGACAGCGGCGGCCCTGGCGTCACCGACCCCGCCCGCTTCGACCTCCCCGCCTTCGAGGGCACCGGGCGGGTCGACCTCGCGTCGTTCAAAGGCAAGCCCATCGTGGTCAACCTCTTCGCGTCGTGGTGCTCGGCCTGCCGCCTCGAGCTCCCCGGGTTCGCCAAGCTGGCCAAACAACTCGACGGCAAGGTCGCGTTCGTAGGCGTCGACTCCCTCGAGACCGGCGACGGGGCCGCCATGGCCCGCGAGTTCGACCTCCAAAACAGCGGCTTCACCCTCGCCAAAGACATTGGCGGCGCCAACCACAGCGGGCTCCACGACGCGCTCGGCGCCTCCGGCATGCCCGTCACCGCCTTCTATGACGCCGGCGGCCGGCTCATCGCCACCGAGCTCTCTGCCCTCCCCGAGCCCGCGCTCCGCCGCAAGCTCCACGACATTTACGGCATCGACGCGTGAACGCGACGCCCGGCTCCGCTCGCGTCATGGCCCGACTTGAACACGGCTGGGACGTCACCCGAGCCAGCGGCCAGAACTCGCTCGGATGATGGGCAAGCACGGCATGGCCGGACGGTTCGGCGCCGCAAGTGCCGCACGACGTTGCCCGGTGCCCGCGCCGCGGTGGTTCGCTGTCGTGACGACCGTTCCTTGCGTGTCTGTGACGGGCACGCTTGTGCCTCGGCGGCGCCTCGCCATTCCCGCGTCGATGATGCTGGTCGTCGCAGCTTGCTTGTCCACTTGCAGCGCCGGGCCCGCAATTCCCCGGTCACCGCCGTTGAGCTCAGGCAATCCGACGGGCGTAGGGGGATCGCCGTGGCCGGAAGCGTTGCATGACGCCCGACACTCCTCGGCGGTCGCTCGCGGGGTGATCGGCCCGCAGACCGCTCACCGCAGATGGGAGCGCAAGCTGGACGCCGGCGTCGATCCCGGCCCGGTGATCGGGGCCGACGGAACGGTCTATGCCGCATCCGACGCGGGACGCCTGTACGCCATCGATCCGGTTACCGGCCAGGACCGCTGGGTCTTCGATGGTGGTGGCGGCTATGGCAGCGACTTGTCGACTAGCCCGGCGGTGCTGGCCGACGGGACGGTGCTGTGGCCAGGGCCTCACGACACCCTCTTCGCCGTCTCCAGCGCCGGCAGGCTGTTATGGCAGGAGGGCTTCGCTGGCCGAGTGCTTTCGCCGGCGCTGGCGGCCAACGGCCGCGTCTATCTCGCCGATCAGGCAGGCACGGTCGCCGCGCTGGATACCGGCTCGGGCGCCGCTCACCGCATCGCCTGGCGCCTCGCCCTTGGCGACCAAAGCTTCTCGAGCCCCGCTCTCGCGCCGGACGGCACGCTCGTGGTCGCCACCCAACGGACACTCTTCGGCCTCAACGACCTCGGCACCCGGGTCAAGATCCAGTGGCGCTGGCAAGCACCGGCGGTCATCGAGGTCTCCCCGGGCGTCGCCCCCGACGGCACCACCGTGGTCGGCCTCAACGACCCGTTCAGCTATGGGATCGGACCCGACGGCAGGCTGCGGTGGCGATGGGAGAAAGGCGACTGGTCCTACTCGTCAGCCGTCATCACCCCAGACGGGCGAGCCTTCTTCGGCGACCACAAGGGCTTCCTCGACATCGTCGACGCGCGCACGGGCACCGTCATCCGCCGCTCGCCCACCAACCCGGGGCCGGGCAAACACCCCCAAGGAATCGGCGTCTGGACCTCACCAGCGGTCGACAGCGCTGGCAACGCCTACTTCGGCACAGCCGCAAACCACATCTACGGGGTCGCCGCCGACGGCCACCAACTCTTCGACATCACAACCGGGGGCACCGTCGACTCCTACCCCGCCCTCGGCGCCGACGGGACGCTCTACATCGGCTCAGCAGACGGCATCCTGCACGCCATCGGGTAAATCCTCACCGCCCGCACGAGCAACCAGGGCGCCTCCGTAAACGATCCGCTGGCGGTGGACGTGCAGCTCGGCCCCCGGGATCTCGGCCCGGTAGCGCGCACCGTTGGATGGCCACGAGCGCTACGGCTCCGGGGCGTGATCGATGATGCTGAATTTCCGAGGGTTGGCGGAGACGTTGACGATGGCGCCGCGCTCGACGAGCACGCCGGCAATACCCTTTCCCATCCCTCGCGCCCACCGGTGACGATTACGACACGTCCTCGAGCGACATTGGGCTCCTCCGGGATGGACGGGGTCGGCGCGATCACCAGGTCGGATGGTTGGAAACGTCGCAGTCGACGACCATGTCGATGCCCGTGATAGGCGATGCTATCGGGGAGGCCAGGAATAGGCATGCGGCCCAACACCTCATCGGGTTCGACCATCCGACCCAACGAGGCAACGCCCACGAGCGGGCCGCGCCCTCCGGCCGGGTCTCGGCCAGACCGTCCCGCCAGCCCGGGCCAGGCAACCGGTGTTGACGGTGAACCCCATCGGGCCCAGCTCCAGTAGGGCCGACTGCGCGTGGATGACGATTGGCCCTCTGTAGGCTACGGAAGTGGGCATGGGTGTGGGCGAGCGGGGCGGCCGCGTTCGGGGCGACGCGGCCTTCGCCGATAGCGTCCGGTCAGACACGCGCCCGTCATCGGCGATCCGACGCGAAAGTTGTCCGACAGATGCCGGGTGCGGTCGCAGCCTACGACGTTCCGGCGACCTCAGCCGGAGCACGTTCGTGGGTCACGGATGGTCGTTCGAGCCCCCTGCCGGTGCGAGCCTTGGAGGACGTTGTCGCCGCCCGCCAGGCAGCTTGGTGAGCCCCTGGCTGTGCAAGTCCAGTGGATTGGGCGAGTGTTTTTCGGGCTGCGCCCGAAGCAGTCGGGCCGTGGGGCGGTTGCGAGATGCCTTTTAGTGTGCCCGGTAGTGTGGTCGACCCGTACCGTCTCGCCGCGGTGGGGCGCACCGGTTTGGCGGGTACGGCGCCCGAGGAGGCGTTCGACCGGCTGAGCCGTCTGGCGGCCAGCGTCCTGGACGCGCCGTTGGCGTTCATCACGGTCGTCGACGACAAGCGGTCCTGGTACAAAAGCTCCGTGGGGCTGCCTGCTGGATCCGATCGTTTCGGGGCGGTAGAAGAGTCGTTCTGTCAATACGTGATCGACTCCGAGACCGAACTCGTGGTCGACGACACCGCCGCCGATCCGACAACCTGCGACAACCCGTCCATCGGGACGATGGGCGTGGCCGCCTGGGCCGGCTTCCCGGTGCGCGCCCCCGGAGGCGAGGTTCTGGGCACATTTTGTGTGGCCGACAGCGTTGCCCGGCACTGGACCGATCGGGACGTCGAGGTGCTCGACACGCTCGCCCAGGCCGCTTCCGGTGAGATCGCCCTGCGCGCTGCCCTCGCCGACGCCCAGGAACTGGCCCAGCAGACCGCAGAGCTTGCCGCCGCTGCCGCCGTCGCCGGTCGGCGCACCGCCGAGTTCGCCCGCACGCTGCAGCAGAGTCTGCTACCACCGCAGCTTCCCGACGTGCCCGGCCTCGATATCGGGGCGGCCTATGTCCCCGCGTCGACCGGCGAGGAGGTTGTGGGCGACTTCTACGATGTCTTCGAGGGCGTTTCGGGGACTTGGTGTGTGGCGGTCGGCGATGTGTCTGGCAAGGGACCGGAGGCGGCGGTGATCACCGGCCTGGCCCGTTGGACGTTGCGGGCGGTGGCGTTGCGCACAATCAGCCCGGTCAAAGTCCTCGGACGACTCAACGAGGTCCTGCTTCACCAGCCGGCCGGCGGCGATCGACATATCACCGTTGCGTTTGCCACCATCCGCCGTCAGCGTGGGCGGGTGACCGTCTCGCTTTGCAGCGCCGGGCACCCGCTGCCTCTGCTGCGCCGGGCGGATGGGACGGTGTTCGACGCGGCCCGCCCGGGGATGTCCGCCGGCTGGTTCGAAAGGGCCGACCTCTCGGAGACCAAACACGAGCTCGACACCGGCGACATGTTGGTGTTCGTCACTGACGGGGTGCTCGAAGCCCGCCGCTCCGGGCTCGGGGGCGCCAGAAGCGGGGAGGAGTTCGGCGTCGAAGGCCTCCGCCGGGTCGTAGCGATCGGTGCGGGCAGTGCCCGCGAGCTGGCCGTCGCGGTCATGGACGCCGTCGAAGAGTTCCGCGACGGACCGCCCGTTGACGACACGGCCGTTCTCGTCGTGCGAGTCACCCCGTAACCCGGTCAGACACGCAGCGGATCGGCTCCAGAAGTTGACCGGGACCGGGCCCGAGCGGTTGGTCAACACCGGGCGACCTGCGACCCGCCCTCGCCAGGCGCTGACGTTGTTGCTGTTCGTGCTGGTCGAGGAGGTGGCCGGCCCCGACAAGGTTCGCGGTTGGATGGAGGGCAACGACATCGCACGACGCCGGTGTCCCCGCGAGGTCAGCCTCGCTGGCGGCAGCTCGTCGGGCCCGTGGTACCACGGTATCCCGTCTCCACAAACGCATCGCGTCGAAGGGGCGGCTCCGGTCCGGTCGCGGCTCCGCGGCGTCATGTCCGGATCGACAGAGCTTGAACGGCTCGCCTACCGGCGTGACGCCGATCAGGAAATTCGATCTGGCGCGGGGCGTCGAGCTGGCCGCGGCAGGTCCACGATCGTCGTGTTCGAACGGTAAGGACCTCCTCTGCATCGTTTCTCCGCGGGTCCCCGCGCAGGCACCGGGTGTATCCTGCAACCCGGCACGGAACACCACCGAATCGTGTCGTCTGCCCGAAGGTCGTTCCTCCGGGAGCGTTGCTCCGGTCCTTGGTAGCGCGTCGAGAACATGCGTCAGCCAACCAGGGAGGTGACGATGTCGCCTGTCGTGCTTGATTCGGGCAGCCCCAGCAGGCTTGTCGAACCCTTCTGTCGATGTGGGACTGCCTTGCCCGGCGCCGATCGGACTGTCGTCGCGCTCCACGGCGAGGTCGATCGCAACCGGGCACGCGGGTGAGGTCGCCTTTTGATGCCAGCGCACCGGCGACGAGGGGAAGTAGGGACGTCTGGCAGCATCTCTCCAGACTTGCCGCGGGCCGCGACGGCCGGGTCGCCGACCCCCGCCGATTGTGTGTCGCCTGTGTCGAAGTACTTGCGTTGGCGGGCGCCGCGATCACTTTGATGGGCCCAGGTGGCGCCATCGTGGCGAGGTATGCGTCGGACCCCGCTATCCAGCTTCTCCAAGATTTGCAGTTCACGGTCGGCGCCGGCCCGACCGCGGACGCCTACTCCCGGGGGGTCCCGGTCGCTGAATCGGACCTGGCCAGCGACGGCGCCCGGAGGTGGATCGGATTCTGTAGCGCAGCGGTGGAGGCGGGTGTCGGGGCGGTGTTCTCGTTTCCGTTGCAAATCGGGGCGGCTCGTCTCGGGGCGCTCACCCTGTACCGGTCCCAGCCGGGGTTGCTCGGTAACGCCGTCGACGGCCATGTTCTGGTCGCGGCCGAGATGATCACTCGGATCATATTGGGGTGGCAGGCCGACGCGCCTGAGGATTTGGTGGCCGCCGAGTTGCGCGATGACGGTGTGTATCAGGCGGCGGTGCACCAGGCCTCCGGGAGGATCTCCGCGCAGCTGGACATCGATGTCGGAGAGGCGCTAGCTCTCCTGCGGGCTCGATCCTTCGCGGTCTCCCGGCCTATCGCTGACATCGCCGCCGATGTCGTCGCCGGGCGGCTCCGTTTCGACGACTGAGCCATACGTGCGCGGCCGTTTGCGCTTCGGCGGTCACCGCGGGTGGGCTATCTTAAGGGGACCGGCGTCGACATGGATTGGTGGGTCGGGTTGGCAACACGAGAAGAGTTGCTCGCCGATACGTTTCTCTTGCTGGCCGACACGCTGGTCGATGACTTCGATCCGATCGAGGCGTTGACCCTGGTCGCGGAGCGCTGCGTCGTCTTGCTCGGCGCGACGGCGACGGGGATCATGATCGCGGACGCCCGCGGTGTCCTCCATGTGCTAGCGGAGTCGAGCGAACAGGCCCGCCTGCTCGAATTGTTCCAGATTCAGAATGCGGAGGGACCATGCCTCGACGCGTTCCGTAACGGTCAGCCGGTGATCCACGCCGACTTGGACATCAGTCCGTGGCCGCGATTCGGGCCGATGGCCATCGACGCCGGGTTTCGAGCAGTACACGCATTCCCGATGCGCCTTCGCACCCAGGTGGTCGGTACCTTGAACCTGTTCATGACCGGTACGGGCGATCTGTCCGCCATCGATTGCGCCGCCGCCCAAGCTCTCGCCCACGCCGCCACCATCACTGTGCTCCAGGATCAAAGCACCCATCGCATCCAACAGCTCACCAGCCAGCTGCAGGGGGCGTTGAACAGTCGGATAACCATCGAACAAGCCAAGGGCGCCCTCGCCGAGCGGGCCAAGATCAGCCCGGACGAAGCGTTCGCACGCCTGCGCGGCTACGCCCGAACCAATAACGCCAAGCTCACCGATATCGCCGCAGCCTTCGTCGCCCGAACCCTCCCAGACGAGGTCGTCTCCCGTCTCACCCGGCGTCCGGCAACTTCTTCCAAATCGAACCACGGCACCTGACTGCGTCGAGGCAGCGAAGACCGACGCGGCATAGGAGCGCACTGATGCGTTGAGCAGGAGGTGCGGCGACAGGGTCATCCACCGGGTCGTGGTCAGAACACGCCGGTTCGGTGCGGGGAGCGGCGGCCCGGTGGTGTCTCTCTTCCGGCCGACGCGGCATGGCCGTTTCACTGATCCCGCGAGCAAGATATGGTCGGTTACGGACTTGCCCATCCCTGGGCCGATCGTCGCCATCTCTTGGCCCACCGTGTCATTCTGCGCGGCGACGACCAACACGACTCCATCGTATTCAACGCCGACCCGGCCGGCGGTGCGTCGGCATGGATGACCGCATCAGTCGACCTGGCGGGATCGTGGACCGGAACGTTTTTGGCAGTGAACGGAATCAGCTGCCCCACACCCAGACTCTGTCTCGCCGTTGCCGGAGCCCATTGTGATATTGCATACGGTCGTGCGCTCGCCATTCCGGCAGGCTGACGGGTGGGCCGACTCGATGAGTGAAAAGGACGTGAAGACCAAGCCGGCGATCGGGGCTCGCGCAGGTTGCATCTGATCTTCTTCGAACCTCTCCCACCAGCGTTCACGCCGTCCAACCAGAGAAAGCCCTATAAGGACAGGGCTCTTGTTGCTCGCTCGGGTCTTGCCGACAACGCCTACACTGAGCCCCAAGGAGAGGTGCGAGAGCGGCCGAATCGGACTCACTGCTAATGAGTTGACTTGGGAAACCGGGTCCGAGGGTTCAAATCCCTCCCTCTCCGCTCAAAATATCGCCAGGCCGGAACTACGTTGGCACCCATGACGGATACTTTTCCTGCTGGCGCGGCCGGCGAAATCACCGTGGGCGACCGGACGGTTCGCCGCATGGGCTACGGGGCCATGCGCCTGACGGGCTGGGGCATCTGGGGGTGGCCCAAGGACCGCGACAACGCCCGGGCGGTCCTGCGTCGCGCCGTTGAGCTCGGTGTGAACTTCATCGACACGGCCGACTCGTATGGCCCCGATGTGAGCGAGACGCTGATCGGCGAGGCCCTGCATCCGTACCCGGCCGACCTGGTCATTGCGACCAAGGCCGGGTTGGGGCGCGGCGGCCCCAACCGGTGGAGCCCCGACGGCCGCCCCGAACACATCCGGGAAGCATGCGAGGGAAGCCTGGCCCGGCTCAAGGTGGACGCCCTGGACGTCTACCAACTGCACCGGCCAGACCCCAAGGTTCCCCTTGAGGACTCGCTTGGGACGATGGTCGATCTCCAACGCCAGGGAAAGGTCCGGCTCATCGGTATTTGCAACGTGAACGAGAAGCAGCTGGCCCGGGCCCAGGCGGTCACGCCGATCGTGTCGGTGCAAAACCGTTACAACGCGGACGACCGGGAGAGCGAGGTGGTCCTGCAGCGGTGCCAAGACGACGGCATCGCCTTCCTGCCGTGGCGCCCGGTCGGCGGCGGGGGAGGAGTAGGGGAAAGGGTCGAGGCCGTGGCCCGTGCCCGCGGGGCCACCGCCGCGCAGGTGGCCCTGGCGTGGCTCCTGGCCCACTCACCGGTCATGCTTCCCATCCCCGGCACGGCCTCTATCTCGCATCTCGAAGAGAACGTGGCGGCCGCCGCCCTGCGCCTCACGCCGGAAGAGCTCGCCGCCATCAGCGGATGATCACCCACGTCGTGCTGATCAAGCTCCGGGACCCGGAGACCGGCCCCGACCTACGCGACCGCCTCTTGGCCCTTGCCGTGCAGATTCCCCAGATCCGTAGCTATCAGGTCGGGCTGGATGTCGTGCACGGCCCGCGGTCCTACGACGTCGCTCTCGTCTCGGCCTTCGACTCCCTCGAGGATCTGCAGGCCTACATCGATCACCCCGCCCACCAGGCGGTGGTGACCTTCCTCAACCAGGTGAGCGAGACCCGCGTCTCGTGCGACTACCACGACGAAAACATGCGGTCTTGACTGTATCTTAGTTTGGGTATATACTGCCTAAATGCCGCGAACGTAGGACGACCGCGCGCCATCACCCGGGCGGCGTTGCTGGATGCCACCGTGTCCTGCCTGGCCGAGCGGGGCTACAGCGGGACCCTCTATCCTCGGCACGATGGCGGGCGATCATGCTCGGCCGTCGCCCGAGGTGGTCCGTACCTATGACATGCCCAAGCCGGTCATCCGGGAGGCGTACTCGCAGAACCCGGCATCGCGCCGGTACGTCGTTGACTCGTTACGCAAGGTCCGTGAGCTCTGCGTCGAGCTCGGCATCGTGACCCCGCTGTCCAAGCAAATTTGGCGGGCCTTCGGTATCTGGGGCTAGCCCAACGCTCCCGACGTGCGCAACGCGCTGATGCGGGCGTCGTCATAGCCGAGCACGTCGCGCAGGACGGCGTCAGTGTGCTGGCCCACTGTCGGCGCCCGCGTCGGAACGGTCGGCGGTTCCTCTGCAAACTTGAGCGGTGACGGCAGCTGATCGGCGCCAAGCTCGGCCGCCGGAAGCCACGGCAGGCGATCCTGGAATTGCGGATCGGCGGCGATGGTCTTGGGCGTGTTGACCGGCGCGATTGGGGTGTTGACCTGCCGGCCGAAGTCCAACCACTCGGCGCAGGTCTGGGTGGCGAAGATGGTTTTGAGCTCGCGATGCAGCTCGACGTTGCCGATGGCGTGGTCGCCGTATTTCGACCCCGGCCAGCGATCGAATAGTTCAGGACGGCCGATGCCGTGGCAGAAGTTCTTCCAGAACTCTTGTTCCGATGCCATGAAGAGCACATGGCCGTCGGTCGTCTCATACAGGTTGTAGCGCACGCCTTCTTTCATCCCGGCCGTGCCCGGGGCGCGCCGCCGGTAGTCGTCGGACTTGTTGCCCGTGACCTCGGACTCGGGGCGCTCGTAGGCCTTCCATGTCTCGCTCCGCAGCCAGTCCATGGCTGCGGCGGCGTCGGACTGGGCCACCTCGAGGCGACAGCCTTCCCCGGTGGCCCGGGCCCGGACGATCCCGGCCAGGATGCCGAGCGCGCCGAAAAGGGGCCCGGCGTGGATCCCCATCGACGGGTGTTCGGGGATGTAGCAGAAGCCGTCCTCATCCACGGCCGGCGGGACGAGGCCGGCCCAGGTGTCGTACGCGATGCCGTGGCTCGGTATGTCTTTGTAGGGGCCGGTCATGCCATAGCCGGAGATGGTGCAGAACACGATGCGGGGATTCGCCTCGCGGAGGCGCTCATAGCCGAGACCGCGCCGCTCCAAACCACCGGGGCGCATTGCCTCAACCACCGCATCGGCGCCGCGAACCAGATCGAGGTAGGTGGCCACGCCCTCTTCGGTGCGCAGGTCGAGGACCAGGCTGCGTTTGCCGCGGCTGATGTGAAGGTGCATCAAGGAGACGCCGTCGACGATGGGCCACGTCATTTCGCGGATGTAGTCGCCCTGCGGGGACTCGACCTTGATGACGTCGGCGCCGAGGTCGGCCAGGTGAGTCGTGATGGCGCCCGGGCCGAGCATGGAACTCTCGATCACGCGGACGTCGGCCAGCGGCGGGGCCATCGTTCCTCCGAATCTGACGGGTCGTCACATACTAGTCAGGGCGCTTCTTGCGCTCGGCGGGGACCACGCTCACCGTGCCGTCCGTTTCCAACACGGCGAATCGGATGCCGTCGGTGCTGTCGTAGCCGCGCCCGCGCAGGGCCTCCTGCAGATCCGCGTCGGTCATTCCGATGCGGCGCAGGTGCGCCTCGACGGGGCGGCCATTGTGAACGACGAGGACCGGACCACCGCCGAACAGGTGGCGCAGCCGCTTTGACCTCGAGAAGGCCCACGTGATGAGCCGGTTGGTGATCAGCAGGGTGGTGACGCTGACCAGCGCGGCCGGAAGAGTGATGTCGCCGTGAATCATGGCCGTCTCGACCGCGCTCCCCAGGATAAGAATCACGACCAGGTCGATGACGGTGAGCTGTTCCAGCTGCCTCCGCCCGACCGTCCGCAGCCCCACCAGAAGGAACAGGTAGATCGTGGCGGTCGAGCCGGCAACCTCGGCGAGCTTTAGGGTGGTGTGCATGGCGACGGTCTGGAGCCGGATCTTCGACTATCCGAACGCTACCGGTGCGCTCATCATTGCCGCCAAGACCGCAGTCGTCTACGTCGTCTTAATCGTGGGCCTGCGGGTGCTCGGAAAGCGCGAGCTCGGTCAGATGAACCTCTACGACCTGGTGATGATCATCGTGCTGGGAAATGCGGTGCAGAACGCCATGATCAACGGCGACAACACGCTGGCCGGCGGCGTTGTGGCCGCCACCGTTCTGCTCGTCATGAATCGGTCCTTCAACGCGCTCGTGCTCAAGTACTCAGCGGTGGATCGCCTGATGGTGGGGGAGCCTGCGGTGATCGTCCATGACGGCAAACCGGTGCCCGGCGCGATGAAGCGACAGGGGATCACCGCGGAGCAGGTAAATGCGGCGCTGCGGGAGCATGGGATCGACGATCTCTCGAAATGCCATATGTGCGTGCTCGAGGTCGATGGCTCGCTCAGCGTCGTCTCCACCGAAGGCGGCATCTACCGTTCGAAGCGTCATTTCCGCGGCCTGCGCCTGCCATGAACGACCCGTTCATCTACGGAGCCAGGTCGGCGATCATGGTCGTGGTCCTGTTGGTCGGGTTTCGTCTGCTCGGCAAGCGGGAGATGGCCCAGCTGACGGTGTACGACATGGCCATGCTCATGGCACTCGCCAACGCGGTGCAGAACGCCATGACCGCCGGTCGGGGCGAACTGGTCAACGGACTGGTGACGTCGTCAGGGGTGTTGCTGACGGCGTGGGCCATCACCAAGGTGATCGCCCACCAACCGGCGGTCGAGCGGGCGGTGATCGGTTCGCCGACGATGGTGATCCACGCCGGCACGGTGCTCAAGGCCCGACTGCGGCGCGAGCGGGTCAGTCAGGAGGAATTGGCGGCGGCCATCCGGGCCCACGGTCTGGAGGATGCCAGCCAAGTCCGCCTGGCCGTCCTCGAGGTCGACGGCTCGATCAGCGTCGTGCCGTTCTCCTCGCCGGACAAGACGCCCTGACCCGGCTCGTTCCCGCCCGCCTCTTTCTCCGGCTCTTCTGCTTCCCCGGCCCCACTCTCCGCCCCATCGTTCTTCGATAAATAGGACAGAATTATCCAAAGTCCCCTGGCACGGCTCCCCCGACTGAGGCAGAGTTTGCAGGGGAAAGCGGTTACAGAGTGTTTTGCGACAACTGCGGACAGCCACAGCCGGGCAACGTCAGATTCTGCTTCGCGTGCGGAATCAAGTTGCCGAGGGAGGAGTGGTTCCTGCCCGCCGTCGTTTCCGTCCCGGCGGCCACCGCGTCGACCTGGACGCCCAAACATTTCGTCCGCCGAACCTGGCAGAAGCCGGTCCGGAGGGTGGCGATACTGCTCGTCATCATCGTCAACGTGGTCGGCGTGACGTCGGGGGTGGGCCTGCGGCCGTCGATCCTCGACCTGGCCACGACCCAGGGGAGCACGGCCGCCACGGGCGGCTCGCCCAGTCCAGGTTCGCCTGACCCGGCCGCCGCGCTCAACGTCCTGGTGGCCGCGCACCCGGGAGCCGACACCTCTGGAGCGGTTGCCACTACGGGCCCGCCGCTGGCGGTCGTCGCGTACAACGCCACCGCCGACGTGTACACCTTCGCCAAGGGAACGTGGAACCTGCAATCATCGCTGGCGCTCGACTATTTGGTCAAGCCGAACGTATCTGTTATGCACGCGGACGTCACCGGAGACGGTCGGCCCGATTTCCTGGTCACGATTTCGGACGGAGATGCGACCTTCGGCTCGGTGATCAGCGACCAGATACGCACCTGGGAAGTCGTTCCTTTCCAGGGGACCAACGGGCCCGAAGGTTCCATTCGGGCCGTGACCCTCGCCGGCGGCCACCCCGTGACACGCGACGCTCCTGGAGCGACGGTCAAGACGATCACCTGGAACTACGACGCCAACAACGACGACTTCCATTCCGTCGGGTGAGGTAGCCCTCATGTACTGCGGTCAGTGCGGCACCGAGATGCCGGGCGAGGCGCGGTTCTGTAGCTCGTGCGGGGTCACCCTTTATCGTCCGGACTGGTACATCGAGGGTGGAAGGCCGGAGCGCGCCGCCGAGCGAGTGCGGGGTGCGATCTTGTCGAGGAAGAGGGTTGCCAACAAGCGTTGTGCGACTTGTGCGACGGAGAATCGTGGCCTGGCCAGCTTCTGCCGAGACTGCGGGGCGGCCTTCCCGGCGTTGTCGGCTCGGCCCGGCCCCAAACCGACATCTTCTTCTCCGGACGTGCCGGCCAGCCGGCCGGCCGTGCGCACCGGACCGAGGCCGGCCCTTCCTGTCGCCGCTTCGCCCCCCACCGCCGCGCCCGGCAGGCGGAGAGGAGCCGTCGTGGCAGCCGCGGTGGGCTTGGTCGTTGCCCGGCGGCTCATCCGGAAGCGGTCGTCCGGCGGCACGTGACCTGTTAGGACGCCAGACGGGAAAAATCGGATGCGCGTCGAGACGCAGCGGATCGACTTTCTGCCCTCCGCCTGACAGTCGCCGAGCGCTACAATCACATGCCGTTCGAGCGTCCGCAGCGAATCGGGCGGCTGAACCGGCTGATAGAGCCGCCAATACTGCGCTCGTAGCTCAACGGATAGAGCATCTGACTACGGATCAGAAGGTTGGGGGTTCGAATCCCTCCGAGCGCGCTGCATACGTCCAGGTCAGGGCGTCGCAGAGCTTCGGAAGACGAACGGGGCGACCGGTTCTTCTACCGGTTCTTCTACCGAACGATGCGACAGCGGCCGGCACGGTGCGGACTGGGGCGGCACCGCAGTGCTGCTGCGTCCGCGGATCTCGCGGACGGCCCGCGCCGCGGTGGCGGGCACAATGGTCGACGTGGACCGCAAACTGAGGGACTGGCTGCGAAGCCTCGCCGTGCATTCCGACGACACCGCCGCGCGCTCGCGGTCTCGCGAGCTGAGCGCGGAAGGAGCCGCGCACCTCGAGCGCATCGCAGCGGACGGCACCCTCGCCGGCGCTGTCGCCGAGATCGCCGCCACTGAGCCCGAGCTGGCCGGCTCAACGCGCGCCGCAGTCGGCCCTGCCTGAGGCGAAGAAGGAGAACCTGACTGAACGACCGCCGATGAAGCGACCACCTGCGTCGATCGCCGTGCGACACCTGGGCCACAGGGTCGTCGGGCCGGGGTGCTGTTCTTTCCAGACCACATGTTACAGTTGTTGCGGATAAGGAGGATTTGCACATGGCTCGCCCCGGCGTGTTACGCAACGTGGTGCAAGTCCACGCCGATGAGGCGCACGCCCGTTCCGCCGGTGACGTGGCCGCGCTGATGGCCGACGAGCCGGGCGAGGGGATCGTGCTCGCGTTCCCCGATGGCCGCAGCGTCCCCCTGCCCGCGCCCCTGGTCGATGTCGTGCGGGCATCGGCGGGGGAGCTGGCCAACGGCCATACCGTCACGGTGCTGCCGGCCGACACGATGTTGAGCCCAGCAGAGGCGGCCGAGCTGCTCGGCCTGTCCCGACCGTTCGTGGTGCGCCTGCTCGACGATGGCGAGATCCCCTCCGAGCGTCTCCCCCGCAGCCGTCACCGCCGGGTGCGACTGTCCGACGTGGTGGCCTTCCATACTCGGCGGGAGCAGCGCCGCGAGGGCCGGCGGCGCATGGTCGACGCGGTGACCGATGCGGGGCTGCCGTACTGAGCGGTGCGGCGAGTCTTCGTTGACACGAACGTCCTGTTCCCGTTCTCGGTCATGGACCTGCTCTTGGCGCTGACCGAGGACGCCGTGCATGAGGTGCTCTGGACAGACGAGCTGCTCGCCGAGTGGGAACGGGTCATCGTGCGGGAGCAGCGCCGCAGCGCCGAGTCAGCCGCCAAGGTGAGCGCGGCAGTCCGTGATTTCTTCGCCGGCTCCCGAGTCGAGCGGGACACCTACGCGCACCTGATCGCCGACATGCCCGGCCCGGACCCGAACGACCGGCCGCACATGGCCGCCGCAGTTGCCGGCGGCGCCGACTCGATCGTGACCTGGAACGCGGCCGACTTCCCGGCGAAGGCGCTCGGCGAGCTCGGCCTGGTGGCCGTCGACCCCGACACCTACCTGGTCGAGCTGTTGACCGAGCTGCCCGACGAGGTGATCGCGACGATCGTTCGTCTTGCCGGCGAGAAGACAAGGCCTCCGATGTCCCCATCCGACCTCCTCGACGCACTCGCACGGGCCGGTCTCAAGACGTTCCCGGAGCAGGCACGAGCGCGACTCGCTTCGAGCTGATCTCCGTTGATCGCCAGGGCGTATCCCTGGGTGCGCCGAGCTGGGTTATTCCAGCTCGGCGGCTTCGTCGGCGGTCTCCGCGGGGTCGGGGGTGGCCAAGATCCGCTCGAACGCGGCGGCCGCCTCGGCTTGCATGCCGGGAAGCAGCCACTGGTAGGTGTTCATCGTGAACGTGGCGGAGGCATGCCCGAGGCGCTCGCTGACGACCTTGATTGGGACGCCATCTTTGAGCAGAAGGGAGGCATGAGTATGGCGAAGGTCATGAAGCCTGATCGTCGGCAGTCCATGACGCGTGACGAGCTGGTCGAAGGTTCGCGACAAACGCTCGGGATGGATGGGTCGCCCGTCGGGTCGACAGAACACCAGCGCGTGGTCGTCCCAGCCTGGACCGACGAGGAGCCGTTCCTTGGCTTGGGAGCGCCGCCACTCGGTGAGCACCGCGACGTCGCTCGAGTTGATGTCGATAGTGCGGCGGCCGGCGGTGGTCTTCACGTCCGAGAAGCGCATCTCGTAGGCCACCGCGATGAGCGCCTGTCGGACCGACAGCCGCTTGGCACCAAGGTCGACGTCTGCCCAGCGCAACCCGAGCACCTCCCCTCGCCGCATCCCCGTGCAGGCCGCCAAGTGATACGCCGGGGCGAGCCGCTCTCCGGCGATGGCGCCGAGGAAGCGGGCGAGCTCAGATGCGGTCCACACGTGCATCTCTGACCGGTCGATCTCGGCCGTCTCCTTCGGAGGATCAGCGAGTGCCGCTGGGTTGCGGGCCAAGGTGCCCTTGCGGTGGGCATCACCAAGCGCCTTGCGGAGTACGCGATGCACGTAGCGGACGCTGGCCGGAGAAAGTCCGCCGCCTCGCTTGTTGCGCCGACCGTTCTCGAGGAGCTGGGCGTAGAGAGCGTCGAGGTCTTCGGGCAACACGCGAGAGAGCTGGATCTTCCCGAGGGTCGGGAGGATGTGAAGTTCGATGGTGCGCTTGTACGAGTGGAACGTGGAGGCGCGTAACTGGCTCCGTTGCGCGGGGAGCCACTTGTTGGCGAGGTAGTCGCCCACGGTGAGCTTCTCGGGCGTGCGGTAGTCACCGTCGTTGCGGCGCTTGACGAGATCGGTGACCATCCGCTCGGCGTCGGCCTTGCGCGGTCCCGCCGCGTACCAGCGGCGCTTCTCTTTGCCGGTGGCCGGGTCGACCCCTTCGTAGATGACCGCGTAATACCGGTCGCCCTTGTTCGCTGTGTAGCCGCGCATCAGCGGCCTCCTTTCTTGGCTGGCGGTGTGGTGCTCCGCCGTGTCGTCTGGTCCGAGCGACCCCGTGCCGTCGCCTGCCGGTTCGTGCCGGCTGGTTCGGGACGGTCGAGCTCTTCGAGGATCTCGGCCAGGCGCTCCAACACGTCACGGGCGCCGGCGAGGTCGCCGAGCGAGCCGCGCACCAGCGCCCGGGCGCGGAGTCGGACCACATCCTGCGCCCGGTCGGCCAGGCCGGCCGGCTGCAGGTTCTGTCGGTGCCGGCGGCTCTTGGGGGGAGGGGCAATGCCCGCCGCATACTCGAGGAGTGATCGCTCGAGGTCGGCTTGGCTCTCGGCCGTCCCGAGCACGGCATCGAGGAGCAGGAGCGGGTCCTGGCCCTGCATGTCGGTGTCGGGGGTGTACAGGCCGATGTCATCCACGGCCGGGGGCGGGATGAGGAACCAGGGGATGGGCAGTTCGAAGCCGCGGGAGAGGGCGAGGAGGTCATCGGCGCTGAACTGCTTGATACGAGTCGGCACCCACGCCGAGCGCTCCAGGGCCGAGAAGCTGGCCGAGGAGAGCTTGGTGCCGAGGTAGGGCTCCAGGGCCTCGGCGGCGCGCTCTTGGGTCCAGCCCCGCAGCGCGCGGGCCTTGGCCACGTTGTAGGCGACGACCTGGTTGGGGGTCATCTGCCGGCGGATGCCCCATTTGCGGCTCGTGCTCATGCCGCCACTCTATCAACGGAAAGACGAGAGTCACAACAGTTCAGTTGTGCTCGACTCGAGATCTCGGTACTCTAGCGCGGCGTTGAGAAGACAACGTGTCCGCTGAAGAACCTGGGGTGAGCCATGGCGATGCGTGAGGTGCCTGACCTGCTGACGGTCGAGGAGGCGGCCGGTCTCATCCGCGTGGGCAGGACCAAGGCCTACGCCATGGCCCAGGAGTGGCGATCCACGGGAGGTCAGTCAGGGTTGCCCGTGGTCGACTTCGGCCATGTCCTGCGGGTGCCCCGCCAGGCGCTGGAGGACCTGATCGGGGCCGCGCTCACCTCCTGGCCTCGGCCCAAGACGCCCGAGAATGCAGTTGCCGAGGACGCGCCCACCCCCACGGCGGACACGCCCGTCGCCAGGCCGGCGGCCCGCCGCACACGTCGAGGTCGCGCCGCCCGCCCCGCCAACCAGATCAGCCTGTTCAGCCCCGACGCGGCGAACTCCTGAGCCAGCCCGTGGCCCCCTCCCGCCCGACCGGACAGTCCGGCAGACCGACCGCGCGGACGTCCTTCCCCGAGCTGCTCACCATCGGCGAGGCCGCTCGGGTCATGGGGGTGGGGCGCAGCGCCGCCTATGACCTGGCCCGCATCTGGCGGGAGACGGGCGGCCAGGCCGGCCTGCCCAACGTCTCCGTGGGCCACAGCCTCCGTGTCCCGGCGAACGCGCTTGAGGCGATGCTGGGCCGCCCGATGGTCGTGATCCCGGGCCGGAAGTCGCGCCGTGCGGGCAAGGCGCGGCCTCGCGGCGTTGGTGACATGCGCGAACCAGTCTCTGATCAACACGAAGACCAGAACCAAGAGCATACGAACGACAACAACGAGCAGATCGACCAGCCAGAACAGATCAGCGAGCAGACCAGCAGGCAGGTCACCGAGTCAGTTCAGCCAATGTCGAAACGTCCGATAGACACCTGCCACCCCTTCGGGGAGGCGGCCTCGGCGCCTGTGGCGCCGTCCCCGGCTGGCGGCGGGTCACGGGGGTCGGCGGGATGCTGAGCGTCATCAAGCTGGCCGACGCCGAGTACACCATCGGCCAGGTCGCCCTGGGCGTCGAGGAGTACTACCTGGGCGCCGGGGAGGCGCCCGGAGTGTGGGCAGGCCGGTGGGCGCCAGCACTCGGCCTGGAAGGCGTGGTCGAGGCCGAGCAACTGCGCGCCCTGGTCAACGGGATCGACCCGACCGATGGGACGTGGTGGCTGGAGGGCCGGCCAACCCGGAAGGTGAACGCGTTCGACGCCACCTTCTCAGCCCCCAAGTCGGTGTCGTTGTTGTGGGCGTTCGCCTCGCCGGAGGTCGCGTCGGTCGTGGCCCGAGCCCATGTGCAGGCGGTGTCCGAGGCGCTGGTGTTGTTGGAGGGCAGGGCGGCGGTGTCTCGCCAGCAGACCGACGGCGTCCGCACCCGGGTGGGCACCGACGGGTGGGCGGTGGCGACGTTCGTGCATCGCACGTCGCGGGCCGGGGATCCGCAGTTGCACACCCATTGCGTGATCCCGAACGTGGTGCGCCGTGTCGACGGGTCACATGCGACGTTGGATGGTGCCGTCCTGTACCGGTGGGCGAAGCCGGCCGGCTCGGTCTATCAAGAGCAGCTGCGCCGCATCCTCACGGTTCAACTTGGTGTGGAGTGGGGTCCGGACCGCAACGGCACCCGCGAGATGGTCGGGTTCACCCCGGCCCAGTTGCGCCGCTTCTCGAAGCGGACGTCGCAGATCGAGGCCTACCTGGAGCGCTCCGGCGGCGTCTATCAGACGGCGGTCGAGCGGATGCGCGCCGATCATCTGGCCTCCCTGGCTACCCGCCCGGACAAGGACCGCTCCCTCACCCCCGAACGGCTCCGGGACCGGTGGACGGAGGAGGCGACCGCGGTCGGCCTCGGCGCCACCGCCGCCGTTGAGGACGCGGTGCTCGGCCGGGTCACCGGCCGGCGGCCACTCACCTTCGACGAGGTGGCCAACGCGCTGGTCCACCCCGAGACGGGGCTGTGCGCCAACGACTCCCGTTTCGGGGAGGCCCAGGTCCTCGAACGGGTCGCGGCGGCCGGCGCCGGCCGGCTCACGATCGCCGACATCGAGACGATCACAGCCGACTTCCTCGGTTCCGAGCATGTCGCGCGTTTGAGTGTCGAGCCGGCCGACGCGGTGCGTACCCCGCCGCAATTCACGACGGCGGCCCACCTGGCGTTGGAGCACCGGGTCCTCGATCGCATTGGCCAGCTCATCGGCCGGGCCGTCCCAGGCCTGGACGCCGACGTGATCGAGCGGGCCGTTGCGGCCGACCGGCTGGGCGGCGACCAGGCCGACGCGGTGCGGGTGTTGTGCGGGGCGGGGCCGGCGATCCGGTCGTTGATCGCCCCGGCCGGGTTCGGCAAGACCACCGCCGCGCACGCGGCGGCCGCCGCGGCCGTCGCCGGTGAACGCCCGGTGTTGGGCGTGGCGACGACGAACCGGGCGGTCGCCGAGCTTGGCGATGTCGGCATCCCGTCAGTCACGATCGCCCGACTGGCGATCGATCTGGCCGACCGGCCGCTGGCGCCGGGCACCGTGATCATTCTCGATGAGCTGTCCCAAACGGCGACAGCCGACGCCGACGTCGTGCTCGCCGCAGTGGCCGAGGCCGACGGGGCGCAACTGTGGTGCCTTGGCGATGTCCGCCAAGCCCAGGCGGTGCGCGCCGGGGGGCTGGCCGCCGACGTCGCCGCACTGGGTGCCGACAGGCGGATCCCTGCCGCCGTTCTGGTCGAGAACCGCCGCCAAACCAACCCGGCCGAGCGGGCCGCGTTGGCTGCGTGGCGCGACGGTGACCTGCCCGCCTCCCAGACCATCCGGACTGACGCCGGCCTCGAGCACGAAGCGGCGACACCGCTCGCAACACGGGACGGGATGGCCGACGCGGTAGCCGCCGACATCCTCGCCCACGGCACTAGTCGAGTGGTCGGCCTGGCGGTGTCGCACGCCGACTGTGAGGACGTGGCCGACCGCATCCGGGGCCGGCTCATCGAACACGCCAAGATCAGCGGTGCGGCGCTGGAGGGCCCAGCGTGGGGAGGGGCCGACGCTCGCTGCTACCAGGCCGGCGACCGCGTCCTTCTCCACGCCAACCTCAAGGTTGGCGGGACAAGGCTGGCGAACGGGACGGCACTGACGGTCACCACAGTGACCCCGGAGGGACTGGCCGTCACCGACGACCGCGACCGCGACCATCTCCTGCCCGCCGCTTTCGTCGCCGGGGTCGCCGGCGGCGGGCGTCCCAACATCTCCCACGCTTGGTGTCGCACAGTTGACGGCGCCCAAGGGGGCACCTGGGACCGGGTGCACCTGTTGGGCAGCGGCGCGTTGGACAACTTCACCGCCTATGTCGGCCAGTCCCGTGCCCGGGTCGAGACGCACACCTGGAACGTGCGTCGCCTTCCGGTAGGCGACTGGGGTGGACGCGTGGCGGATGATCGCACCGGTGCCGAACAGGTCCTCGACGCCGCCGGCCGCGCCCCGCTCAAGACCTTCGCGGTCCACGACGACCCGTTCGTCCTCGACGCCCAACTCACCGCAGAGATCGCGGTCCACACCGCGGTCCTGGCGGCCGCCCCACCTGATGTGTCCGCTCGGCTGACCCGCTCTCGCGAGCAACTCCAAGGCGCCCAGAGGGCGATGGCCGACGCCCAGGTCCGCGTCGACCACGCCAACGCCCAGGCGGCGGCCGTGAGCCCGGTCGCCGCGCTCCGCCGCTCCGGACGTGACCAGCGCGCCCGCTGGCACCAGGCCGCCGAGCGGGCCCGCCGCGACCTCGCCACCGCCGGCGCCACCACCGCTGACCTGGGGGCCCAAACCGGCCGGCTGGCCGCAGCCGACGCCGACCACCGTTGCTGGGTGCAGCGTGAGGGCTGGCGTGGCAGCCGGGTCGCGGACGCCCGGATCGAACTGGACCGCCACTGGGCCCAAACTGTGGCCACCGCCGTCGCCCAAGGCGACCCGCTCGCCTACGGCACCGCCCGCCTGCGCACGGCGCGGGTCACCTTCAGCGCCGAGCTTCGCCGCCTCGACGCCAGCCTGCCCGCCGATCGCAGTGCCCAACTCGACTACGCCGAGCAAGCCCTCCACAACGCCCAGGCCATCCTCCGGCACGCCACCCAACTCCGCGCCAATGCCAACCGGAAGCTCCAAGACGCCGAAGCGCGTCGTTTCGGGCGGCGCAACAAGACCACCCTCGCCACCGAGGGCGTGACGGCGGCGGACTATGCCGTCGACCGGGCCACGGGCAACGCCACCCGCGCCCAGGACAACGTCAACGTCGAGCGAGCCGCCGTCGCCGCGCGCGCCCACGCCGAAACCGCGATCGCCGACCCGCGCCGCGACCTACGCCACAATCTGCGCGCCGTCACCCAGGCCCTCGACAGCACCCGACCCGAACGGGTCCTCGACCCCGCCGCCGGGCATCCTGACGGCGCCATGCTCCGCGACCTCCTCGGCGACCCGCCCGCCCACGTCCTCGGACGCAACGCCTGGCAAGCGCTCGCCCAACACGTCGACACCACCATCGACCACCCCCCGCCCCCAAATGCCGAGTGGTACCTCGAACGCCTTGTCCGCAGCGCGATCGACCGACACCCCCAGGCCGTCCACGACCTCAAAGTCCTCGTCGAGCGAGCAGTCCGGTCTGCCGGCAGCCCGCAGGCCGCCGTGCCCGATCGCGAGCTCGCCGTCAGGCTCGGCGCTGGGAGGTTCGCCAACCTCGATCCCCCGGGACCCCCGCAACCCGACCGTGGCATCGACCTCGGCCTGTAAGCCCGAGCAGCGATCCAGCACGACGTCGCCCGCCTCCTCCCAGACCAGGAGGCGTCGCCGTCGGTACCGGAAGCGGTCGTCGCGCCCGCAGCGGAGGGTCGCGGGGCCTTTCATGCGGGAGGCGGGGTGCATCCGCCACGATGACGCGGACGCTGCCGGAGGCCCGCGGTGGGCGCATCACTCAATGACCGGCGGCCGTTTCAAAAAAAGCGGCGCGGACAAGTCCCGCCAGCAGAGCTGGCGGGGCCAGGACCATGATCCGGCCGCGGCGAGGTCTGACCGCCGCCAGCGTCAAGGACCTCGCCGCGCTCGGTCCCTCGGGACGGCCTGCCGGCCGCCCTTGACCCCGGCTTGACGGCATCCGGCCGGCAGAACTACGCCCGGCCGGCCGCCGCCGGCGCGGCCACGGCGAAGCGGCTTCGAGACCCCGTTCAACCTCCGACGAGTGGTCGGAGGGCGACGAGGACGACGAGGGCGGCGGACAGAGCCGGCAGCAAGACTCGGGCCCCGACGCGGGCGAACTGGTCGGCGGTGACGGGGACGCCGAGTCGGGCCAGAGACGCTTGCCAGAGCAGGGCGGCGAGCGAGCCGGTGACCAGGACGAGAGGTCCGATGTTGACGCCGAGCATCACCGCCCAGATCCCGGCGCCGGTGTGGGGCAGGGCGACGAGGAGGGCGGGAAGGTTGTTGACGAGGTTCGCCCCGACGGCGGAGACGGCGGTGATGCGAAGCAGGTCGAGGTTCGCGGACCCGAAGAGCAGACGGTCCAGGCCGAGGTGGGTGGCGGCGCCACCGGCAAGCAAGCCGAGGGAGGCGGCGACCAGTGCCGTGCCCCAGGGAATGTCGTGGCCGGGTAGGTGGCGGGTAACGGCGACGAGCACGACGTCGGCGGTGAGGGCGACCGCCCATTCGGGTAGCCCGATGCCGGGGCCGACGATGAAGCCGACCAGGACCGCAGCGATTACGGCGCCGCCCACGGCGAGGGCGTGTCGGTCGGCCGTGCCGGTTTCGGGGGTCGTCGGGGTCCCCGGGTGGACAGTGGCGCGGTAGGCGAACCAGCCGACGGTGGTCGCGGCCAGTGACGGCAGGCCCAGGTGGGTGAGGAAGTCGGTGCTGTGGAGGTGTCGGGCTGAGGCGGCGATGAGGTTGGTCAGGTTCGAGACCGGCAGCGCGCTGGAGGCCAGGCAGCTGAGGAGAACCGGTTGGAAGGCCAGGGCGAGCGGGTCGAGGCCGCAGCGTCGGGCGATGCGCACATACAGCGGAGTGAGGAGCACCACGGCGGCGTCGAGATTCAAGATGGTGGTGACGGCGGCACCGAGGACCCACAGGCCCAGGGCCAGGTGGCGTCCCTGGCCGAGCACCTGGGCGGCGGCGGCGAAGAAGCCGACACGGTCGAGGAGGGCGGCGAGCGGGACGGCGACCAGCAAGAAGGCGATGGGCGCGGCCAGTGGCCGCAACAGGCTGCCGGGGTGCGGCGATGTCCCGAGGGCCACTGCGACGGCGGCGGCGACGGTCGGTCCGACCCAGGCCGGGATGTTGCGGGGGCGCAGGATGGCCCCGGCGACGCCGAAGAGGAGCAGCACAACACTGGCCACAACCCATGTACATCGGTCTGGCTGCGTCGACGCCATCCGAGGTGTCCCTCGCTCCGATTGACCCGGCGCGCCGGTCGGCGGTTCTCAGGTCTTCCACCAGCGAGGCGGATGGTGACCCCGGCGTCGGGCGATGCGCACCGCGATAACGCGTTGGGCGATGCCGATGGCGAGCAGGGCGGCGACGAAGATCGGGATGGAGCCGCCGGAGACGAGGTACGCGATAAAGGTGGTGGCCCCGCCCCAGGCGGCAACGAGGAGCAGGGTGCGTGGCGTCGGTCGGGGTGGTTCGGGCATGGCCGTGACGGTCAGAGCGCGGCGAGGGCGAGGCCGACGGCGGCCGCGCCGGCGCAGGTGACCAGGGTGGCGAGGGCGTTGCGGAACGCCTCGTCGATGGCGCCTTCCTCGACGAGGCGCACTGTCTCGAAGGTGAAGGTCGAGAAGGTGGTGTAGGCGCCGCAGAAGCCGGTGCCCAGGATCACCTTGGGGGTCTTGGGGAAGGCGTGGTAGAGGGCGAGGCCGGTGAGCAGACCCAGGAGCAGCGATCCGCTGGCGTTGATGGCGAAGGTGCCCCACGGGAAGGCGCCCTCGACGCGGTCGCTGACAAGGCCGTCGACGGCGTAGCGCAGCGGGGCGCCGACGGCCGCGGCGACGACGAAGGCGACCCAGGCGAGCGGGCTCACGGTTTAGTACCGGGGGGGCGGCCGACGTATTTGACGACTTGGACGTCGTCGATGATGACCAGGCCCTCGGTGATGAGCTCGTCGAGGTCGGCCAGGAAGGTCTGGATGCGTTCGTCGGTGTCGACGATGATCACGGCGATGGGCAGGTCGTCGGACAGCGACAGGATGCGGGTGGTGTGGATGTGATTGCTGGCGCCGTAGCCCTCGACGCCGCGGAACACGGTGGCGCCGGCCAGGCCGGCGCGGTGGGCGCGGTGGACGATCTCGGTGGCCAGGGGCGTGTGGCCGTGGTGGTCGGACTCGCCGATGAAGATGGTGAGGCGCTTCTGGTGGCCTTCGAGCTTCATGTTCTGCCTCCTCGATACCGCACTGGGAGGGTCCGGGCAGCCCAGATGCCGACCCATACCGCCGCGAAGCCTGCCACCACGCTCGCCGCCGCGTAGCCGAGCCCGATCTGAGCGTGGCCGTTCTTGATCAACAGGTCGGTCTCGACCGCGAAGGTGGAGTAGGTGGTGTAGGCGCCGAGGAACCCGGTGGCCACGAAGGGCCGCAGGTAGCGGGTCGGGGGAAACCGCTCGAGGATCAACGCCAAGAGGAGACCGAGGGCGAAGCTGCCAGAGATGTTGGTCCAGAACGTGGCCCAGGGGAAGGTATTGGGGGCGACGTGGATGACCTGGGCGACGCCGTAACGGGCTGGGGCGCCGAGGGCGCCGCCCAGCGCGATGGCGGCCAGCACCGACGGCTCTGTCCGCCGGGCCCGGCCGGCTGACCGGGCCGCCGGCTGTTGGGCGGTCGAGGGCCGGGTCGGGTCGGCGGGGGCCAGGTCGGGGTCGATCGGCAGCCGGTGCTGGCCGGTCGGGTCACGGTCGCTGGACATGGGACCTCCCGGGCCGCTCGGCGAGCAGCACGCTGGCGCCGGTGGCGGAGAGCACGGCGGCGTAGGCGAAGGCCCAGGCCGGGCTGGTGACGGTGAACAAGACGCCCACTACCACGCTGGACACGAGGTCGCCGACGCCTTCGACCAGGCCGAGCAGCCCGAACCCTCGTCCGCGCACCGAAGGGTCGAGCAACTCGGCGGCGTGGGCTCCTTGGCCGGTCTCGACCAGCCCGGTGGAGGCGCCGACGGCCACGAACAGGGCGGCCAGGACGGCCACATTGGCCGAACCGAGAGCGAAGACAGCACAGGCCGAGCCGAACAGGACGACGCCGGCGACGAGCACGCTGCGGCGCCCGAGGCGGTCGGCGATGGCGCCGGCCGGGTAGGCGACCGCGGCGTTGGCCGCGTTGTGGGCGGCGTAGAGCAGTACGGCCAGTGCCGCGGCGCCGGTGTTGGAGCGTCCGTGGGTGGCCAGGAGTTGGGTGGCCCGCAGGATGAGCAGGGTGGCCGAGAAGTTCCCGAGGCCGTAGAGGCCGACGCCAGCCAGCAGCCGACGGAACGGTCCGGGGGTGGCGGCCAAGGCCCGCATCGACCCGACCACCTCCGGCGAGGATCGCACCAATCTCGGCGTCTCCCGCACCAGCACGAGCACGGCGAGGGCGGCCAGCAGGCCGGGGATGATGCTGACGGCGAACAGCCAGCGGTAGCCGACGGCCACGATCAGCGGGGCGGCGGCCAGCGGCCCGGCGATCGCCCCGACCGAGTCCATGGCCCGCTCCACCCCGAAAGCGCTGCCCAACTGCTCCGCGGCGACCGAACCGGCCAGGAGACTGTCACGGGCCGGGGCCTTACCACCCCTGGCCATCCACGACACCGCCCGAGCCACCGCCACCACCGGCCAGACCGTGGCCAACCCGAAGGCGCCGTGGCCGGCCGCGGTCAGGGCGTAGCCGCCGGCGGTGACCGCCTTGCGCTCCACGCCGGGCCGGTCGGCGACGACCCCGCCGGCCGCCTTGGACGCCGACAGCGCAGCGTCGGCCACCCCCTCGATGGCGCCCAGCGCGGCGGCCGGCGCCCCCAGGCTGCGCAGGAAGCCAGGCAGGGCGGCGGTCGCCATCTCGTGGCCGGTGTCGGACAACAAGCTGCCCAGCCCGATACCCAACACACCCCGGTTGCGCAACACGTGCGAGGCGCCGGCCTCCGCGGCCGGCGGCGGGTCAGGGGCGCTGGCCGTCATCAGGCACCGCATCAACGATCGGAGCCGACCAGCGCTCGTCCCGACACTCCAAACGGTTCCAGCAGCCCGTGCGCTGCGACACCCCGTCAGCCTCGCCGACGGCCGGCACCAGACCGGCGAGCACCACCCGATTCACCGCGTCGTGGGCGACCACCATCACCGGTGCCGGGCCCCAGCGCCCGGCGGCGGCGGCCACCACAGCGATCACCCTCGCCGCGAACGGGACAAGGCCTTCCACGCCGTGGGCGGCATCCAACGAACCGAACCGGCGCTCCACGTCCCGCCAGGCGGTCCCCGCCCACCAGCCGTAATCGCGGTCGGCCAGCCCGGCGTCCACCTCCACAGCCAACCCGACCGTGCCGGCGATCACCAACGCCGTCCGTCGTGCCCGCAGCAGCGGGCTCGACACCGCCCCCGCCAGTGCCACACCCCGGAACACCTCACCCAGCCCGACCGCCTCCAGCTCGCCGACCTCGTCCAGGGGCGGGTCCAGCCAGCCCCGCAGCACGCCGGCCGAGTTGAGGGCAGTTCGGCCATGACGGACCAGGTAGACGACAGCATCCGGCGTAACATCCACGCCCTCCTCGCGACAGATCCAGCGTGGCCAGCGACGATCCCAGTCGATCAGTTGGCCGGCCCCCGGTCCTTCAAGCTCGCTTGGCATCCGGCACTCCCTCCAACACCCTCACGTCGAGGACAGGAAGTAGGAGCCATCAGCCCGACCGGGCGGTTACGGCGAGCCCCATCGCCGATCCACCCAGGCTAGCGGCCCTGCGTCCGCGGCGCTTTAAGGCCGTGGTCGCCTTGTCGGTCAGGCGTCGACGCTGCGTCCCTCGCGGAACAACTACGTCGGCCTCAGATGCGCAAGGTGCGCCGTGCTCTGTCCCACCCCGGGTCCGATAGTCCATACGCTCGGTGATCCACACGAGGGGAAGCACATTGAGGCTCGGCCCACTCCGCACCATCCAGGCAGGCGTGGGGATCCCGCGACCGTGAGACGCACGTCGCGGCTCAGCGTTGTCCTGGCGCTCAACCTGGCGCTGGTCATCGGGCTCGTCGCGGTCGGGGTTTCGGCCCATTCCCTGGGCGTGCTCGCCGAGGGCGCCGATTACCTCGCTGACGCTGCGGCCATCGCCGTGTCCCTGCTGGCGATCTGGCTCTCGAAACGACCGCCGACCCCGACTCGAACGAACGGTTATCCCAAAGCGGCGGCCATCGCCGCTCTCGTCAACAGCGCCTGGCTGCTCGTGCTGAGCCTTCTGGTCATCGCCGGCGCCATCACGCGGCTCGCGACGACAACCCGGGAAGTTGATGGTCTGCCTGTCCTCATCGTGAGCGGCATCGCGGCTGGGCTGATGCTGGGGGGCGCCGTCATCCTGGGTGGAGACATCGACGTCCTGGACGGCGACGACAACGAGGACGACAACGGCGACCTGAACATGCGAGCTGTACTGCTTGACACCACGGCCGCCGCCGCCGCCGCGGCGGGGGTCGCCATCACCGGAGCGATCATCCTCGTGACCGGCGGACTGAACTGGCTCGACCCGACCGTCGCGCTGCTCATCTCGGCCGTCGTCGCCTATCACGCCATCCGACTGCTCCGTCGCGTAGCGGTAACGCTAGGTCCGAGCCGCAGCGACGCCAACGGCGAGCAACAACGATCGGGATGAGCCGCCGGCGGATCGGCCGCGGCGATGATCACGCCCCTCATGCTTCGATGGTCGCGTGCGAGCCGACGAACCAGTGAGGCGGGGAGTTGGGTCCGCAAGGGCTGGTCGATCCGTCCCCCAGCAGTCGCCGCGGTAAATCCGCTGGTACCTAGTCTTCGCCCCGGACCCCGGCGACGTCATGAGAGGTAGGTGTCGAGCGTGATCGATGGCGTTGATGTTGCCCATCAGTACGACTGGGAATTTCACCAGGCCACGGGGATGGCCGCCGTCCAGATGGACGCTCGCGACATGACCGAAGCCGCCGCCCGACTGGTCGCGGTCGCCGTCGAGGCGGACGAGTCGGTCCACGACACAGCACTCTTGGTGCTCGATGGTCGCCTGCGACTCTCGTCTGACGGGTGGCGCCGGACCGCTGGCCGGCAGCGTCACGGAGAGCGGACACGGACATTTCGCTGAGGCGCCCGCCGTAACCGTCGGGGCGAAGGTCGGCCTCCTCGAGGACGGCTCCGCGGGGGTCGCCTCGATCTTGAAGTCCAGTGAGCGGACCCGAGGGCGGGGGTACCGTGTTGAATGGCTGAGGTGAGTTGCCCTGAGTGCACTCTCCGGATGCCGCTCGACTCCGGGGTCGGTCCTGCCGCCGCACAGGTCTTCACGTGCCTGTCGTGCCATACCAGTTTCCCGGGGAACCCGTTCCCGAGGTCAGACCGTGACATCGAACTTCGAGAGGCCGACACCGGACAAGCCCGCAGTCCTCTGATCCCTGGCGACGAAGCAGACCCACGCGAATCACCTCGCCCGTCGCAGGGCAAATGACGCGGGAACGTTCTGAACACGTCCCCGACGTGCGGTTGAGAGGGCACCTCCTGACCGGTCCATCGACGGCGCGTTGGCCCCAACGCAGGTGCAAGCGGACTTCTACCGGATCTTCTACCGGATGCTCCGTCATCAGACCATCAAACCCGGCATCAGATGACACGCGCGATGGCGGTCTCACGGCGTTTTCCCTGCTCAACGGCACTATGTAGCACCGGCTGACACGTCGCAACACAGGCCTGAGGCCCCTACGGATCAGAAGGTTGGGGGTTCGAATCCCTCCGAGCGCGCTGTGTGATCTCGCGAGAGATACCGAACGGACCGAACCCTCAAAGGTCGGTTCGTTCTTGGTTTTTGGGCCGGGTCGGGCCCTTGGGCGCGCCGGTGGGCTGGTAGTCCTTGGTCGGATCGACGGCGAGCTCTCGGAGGACCTCGCCGGTGGCGGCGTTGAGGATGCGGACGTCGAGGTCCTGGACGAGCAACAAGATGCGGGTTCCGGCGTGGATGCGTCCGACGCCGATGTGGTGCAGGCGTCCGTTGACCCGGAGGGTGACCGAGCCGGCGGTGTCGACGCGGTCCTGGCGCACGCGCTGGTGAGCATGGGCGTCGAGATGACCGGGCGAGGCCTTCGGGCGGGCCTGGTAGGCGGTGGCGGGAGTGGCCCGGTGCTGGAGGGAGCGGTGCGGGCGGTGGTCGTTGTAGAGAGTGACGAAGGCGTCGAGCAGGGCCTGGAGCTCGGCGATGCTGCGGGGCTGGGGATGCGACCGGAGCCAGGCCTTGAGGGTCTGTTGGAAGCGCTCGACCTTGCCGCATGTGCCGGGATGATTGGGTCGGGAGTTCTTCTGGCGGATGCCGAGGGCGACGAGCTCGGCCTCGAAGGCGTTGCGGCCACCGCGGCCTCCGGCGAGCCGTGTGGTGAACACCAAACCGTTGTCAGTCAACGTCGATGCGGGGATCCCGTGGCGCTCGACGGCGTCTCGGAAGGTGTTCACCACGATCGGCCCGGTGATGCGGGGATGGGCGGTGACCGACAGGGCGTAACGGGAATGATCATCCAGCCAGGTGATGATCTCGACGTCGGTGCCGGTGCGCAGCCGGTAGTGGGTGAAGTCGGACTGCCAGCACTCGTTGGGCTGTTCGGCGGCGAAGCGGACATAGGACGACTTCGGCCGCTTGTTCGGCGCGGGGATGACCAGGCCGGCGCCGCGCCGGATGCGGTGGATCGTGGAAGTCGAGACACCGATGTTGTGGTGGTGCTCGAGGTGCCAGGCGATGGTGTCGGTGCCGGCGTCGAGTCCCTGGACGCTGAGCTGGCGGCGCAGGCCGACGATCAGCTCAACCGTTGCCGCCGGCGTCGTCGTCGGGCTGGTCTTCGGGCGTCGCGAGCGCGCCTCGAACGCCTGCTCACCCTCGGCCCGGTAGCGGGCAACGAGCGTTGAGACCCATGCCTTGGAGACGTTGTAGTCGCGGGCCACCCCGGCCTGGGACCGACCCTCGAGGACGACAGCGGTGATCACCAACCGGGCCTTGGACACCCGCCAGCATCGACATCGCCGGGTTTCCTATGTCGCGACAGATGCGTTCACTATGTCCTGACAGACCACACCTCCGAGCGCGCTGAATAAGTTTTCAGAGCGGCATTTTCCGAATCGTCAGTCCGCTCGCAGCCCGCCGAGAGAACATGCTGAGAACATAGACCGTTGTACATGCTGTGTTCCTGTCGGCATTACCGACGGCTTTGCGGCGGTGAAGGTCGCAGTCAACGTGGCGATCAAGGTCGACGGGTCACGGGCAACCGCATGGCTGCACGGGCACGACGAGATGGTCGGATCGATGGGCTCAGTCGGGCAACGATCGAGGTCACCGGACGGCAGGGTCGTTGGCGCCGGCCCGACGCGGAGGGTGCCCGGCCTGGCGGCTACGCCACGGCAGCGGCCTCGGCCGGCTTCGACTCGTGTTCGGAGTGACCCCACCGGCGCGGCCGGGGTCTCCACCGCGCCCGCCCGTCAGTCGGCGTCGGGCGGGCGCGTCGCCGTCGCGGGCGTGAGAGTAGAAACGGGGGCAGCGCCGTTGTGACCAGACGCCGCCGCCGCTGCCGTGGAGCGCCTCAGGGTGTCGAGGATCGACATACCCTGGCCGACCAGCTCGGTGACGACCTGGTTGACGCCCTCGGAGCCATTCAGGATGGTGAGATTCGACCCGGCTATACCGCGAGCCGCGGCTTCCACGATCGCAGGTAGTGCGTCGACGATGCGGTTGGCCGCGATCAGCTCTTGGTTGCCCTCCCTGAGCGAGATGGCCCTGGCCTGGTTGGCTTGTGCCTGGGCCTCGGCGATGGTCCGCTCGGCATAGGCCTCGGCGTCGGCCAACGCGGTCCTGCGGTAGGCGTCGCCCTCGGCCGCGAACTTGGCCTGGTCGCGCTGGGCTTCGGCCAGGGTGCGCTGGCGGTAGGCCTCGGCGTCGGCCGGCCGGCGGACTTCAGCCTCGAGTCTTTGGGCAGCCAGGTCGGCTTGGCGCTGGGCCAGGGCTGTCTGCTGCTCGATGACGTCCTGGGACGCCTTGGCCTCGGCCAGCGGTCCGGCCTGGGATGCCACCGCGTTGGCCTGCTCGGTCTCGGCCTGGAAGCCCGCTTGCTTGATGGCGGTGTCGCGGGCGTACTGGTACTTCAGCGCCGCGGCCTCCTGTTCGCGCTCGGCGGCCTCCTGGTCGGACTTGGCCTGGGCGATGCGGGCTTGGCTGGCGACTGCGGCGGCGTGAGGCGCGGCCAGGTTGTTGATGTAGCCGGTGGCGTCCTCGATCTCCTGGATCTGCAGGGCGTCGACCACGATGCCGAGCTTCTCCATCTCGGCGTGGCTGCCGTCCTTGATCTCCTGGGCCACACGGTCACGCTCTCTGATGATCTGCTCGACGGTGAGCCCGCCGATAATCGAGCGGAGGTGACCGGCGAAGATGCGGCCGACCAGTTCTTCCATGCGGTCCTGTTCGGCGAGGAAGCGCCGGGCGGCGTTGGCGATGGAGACCGAGTCGTCACCGACCTTGAACACCGACACGGCACGGACGTTGAGGCGGATGCCCTGATTGGTCACACACTCCTCGACGATCTCAGCCTCCCGTAGGGCTAGCGACAGGATGCGCGCCTTCTGCTTGATCGGGAGCACAAAGCTTCCGTGTCCGGTGACGATCCGAAATTGGGTGTCCTGAGCCTGGCGTTTTGAGCCGGAGATTAGTAGCGCTTCGTTAGGCGCGGGTACATGCCAGAAGAACATCGGACTCCTCCTTGGGCCTACGGGAACGGGGTGACGACGACAGAACGGGCCGAGGTGCTCTCGATGACCAGAACGCGGGCGTGCTTCTCGATCGCCTCGTCCGACCAGGCCGCGAACGCCTCGGTCCCGCCCCGCACAGGCAACAGGACCTCGCCGGGCGAGCCCACGCGAATTGGGACGGTGACCCGGCCGATCGTGCCGACCACGCTCTGATCCGCGTCAGCTGACATGTCGATCAGCCGCTGTCGCCGTCTGCCGCATCCCGTCTCCTCTCAGGCCACTGTACAGACAGGCGGCGGCCTACGGGCACCAGCAGCACAAGTCGCGCCGTTACCAGCAAGGCCTGGCTCTCGCGGCCACGGCGGCCCCTCCTCCGCCTCAGCCAGGCTACCGAGCACCCGGTAGGCGACTCGATGTGCGTGTGGCAGCACGTCACGGAACGCTGCCTCGACATCGTCTGACGATGCCATTTGCGAGAAATGGTGGCCCGCTGCACTGGGTTAGCACCAGACCGCACCTCTGCCTATCGCACAGCCCCCCGGAGGCTGATGCGCGACGTCCTGCTCAGTGACGAACCAAGGATCGATGCCATCAAATTGATGTCGAGGGTATGGAGGGCGCCGTTCTCCGCCGCCCGGTCTCTGCTTAAGCGACACGCTCCCACGTTAATACTCGAGCTGTCTTCGGCCCTACCGGCTCGTTCCGACTGTACCGCCGAGGAGTTGCTGTGGGGCCTAAGCGACCTCGACTACCGCTTCGAGGTGGCCTCACCGGCGACGCCCAACTCCGTCCCCGTCAAAACAGCCGCGGACATCATCGCGGCGTTCCGGGAACATCGTATCGAGCACATAGATCTAGTGGCTTAGCCTGGTCACGACAAGGAAGCCGCCAAGACCGTCGGCCGCCGCCTTGGCCGCACCGGAGCGCCCGGTTCAGCCCCCGAGGCACGCAGTGATATTGGCCGCGTTCTGCGCATCGAGGCCGTCGATTGCTAGGAGTCCGCTGAACTGCGGCGCCTGGATCACGGGTGTGCTGAGGACCCGGCCGAACGTCACCATGGCCAGCTGAGGCCCGACGGAGGTGGCCGCGATCCGATCGAACGCCGAGCTGTCCGCAGGCCCGCGGCAGCGGGCAGAGGGACGTCGATCCTTTGCCACTTAGCAGCGAAGCGGCCAAGGTGTATGGACGGCTCTACGCCCCGGTGAGCGCGGCCGAGAGTAAGGCGCGCAGTGCTCGCGCCATCGATCTTCTCATCCCGGCAACAGCACTTGGCGCTGACGTTCCGCCCTATACGCGCAACGCCGCGAACGTTCGCGCTCTCGAAGGCCTTGTCAAGCATCATTGGGGTATAACCCCGCCGGCGTTTCGGGACAGCAGCACGATCTTCCAGCGGGCCGTTCCTCTACGACGTAAACTCTGGCAGAACACTGCGTGCGAACGCCTCGACCTGGGCCGCGCCGGCTTCGGGCCAGCCGCACACGAGGTACCCGTACCCCGCGTCCCGCCATTTCGTACGCGTGCTTGCGGGCCGTCTCGAGGTCGTCAAGTGACACCGACCCGGCGCGCACGATTTCGGCGGGATCGCGATCCACTTCTAATGCGAGCTCGTCGAGACGCGCGTTCGCCTCACGCAAGGTGTTCGGCGTGCCCCACGCGTGCCACACGTCCGCGTACCGTGCGACGAGCGGTAGCGTGCGGCGAGGACCGTTGCCGCCGATCCAGAAAGGCGGATGCGGACGTTGCACGGGGAGCGGCCGCATCCGCGCGTCGTGTAGCGACACCTGTCGCCCTTCGTACGACACGACGTCACCGGTGAACAACCGCATCACGATCTCAAGCGCGTCGTGCAGGAGGTCGAAGCGCTCGGTCGTCGATGGGAAGGGAATGCCGAGCTCAACGTGCTCCGTCTGGAACCACGCCGCACCGAGAGAGAGTTCGAGCCGGCCGTGCGACGCGTGGTCGACGGTGAGCGCCTGCGCCGCCAGCACCGACGGGTGTCGGTAGGTCACGCCGGTCACGAGCAGACCGAGCCGAATCCGCGATGTCAGCCCCGCTAGGGCGGCGAGCGTCGTCAGTCCCTCGAACGTCTCGCCCGGCCCCTCGCCGTACATCGGCTGAAAGTGGTCGAAGCCCCAGGCGCCGTCGAATCCGAGTTCCTCGGCGAGCTGCACACGCCGCACGAGCTCGTCCCACGGCATGCGCTGCTGCGCCACATCGATTCCAAATCGCATGCGAGCAATCTAGCCATACGCTACGTCACGAACCGGGCCGTCCGACGATGGAAGCGCCACCCGCCGTCGGCGTGGTGGAGGAGGTCGTGATATCGGCCAACGAGCTGGATGGCCCAACCGGCCTGGCCCTTCAGGATGAAGATTACGTCGCTGCCCGCGTGAGCCTCGTCGTCGTTCCAGTTGGTGACGAGGGTGTTGACGACGAGGTGGCGCTGGGGCCGCACCGGCTTCCACGTGGCGTAGGTGGCGCGGAGGGCGTCGTGGCCCTCTTGGGTTCCCATGCCCGGGATCTCGCAGGCGCCGTCGGAGCAGAAGGTGGCGACGAGATCGTTCCGGCCGTCGTCGAGGGCCCGGGAATACAGGCGATAACGGCGCGGATGCCACTCGACGACCTGTGTGTACGTCGTCTCCGTGCCCATCTCAGAAGCCGAGGTCGACGATCGGACGCTCGAGCGGGTTCAGGTTGATCAGGTGCAGCGCCGGGAGCAGCCTCTCGTACGGGAGGCTGGCGAGGAAGCCGTCGACGGTCCGTTCGAAGTTAGCGATGCCTCCCGCGATCGCCTCGAACAGGCGCATGTACTCGGAGCCCTTGGCGTGCAAGCCGCGCTGCCGCCTCGGCAGGTTCGAGAAGTCTTGCGTTGGGATCGGTGGCAACCGTGGATCGTCGCATTCCCGCGGCTCGGGGGGCGTGGGCTTTTCCGGCTCGCTCGTTTCCGGGAAAACTTTACCGGCGTCCGCTCCGGCGCGGCCCGATCCGGATCGCCTGCACGAGGAGTCCGATCAGCCACGTGATGCCTCATTACCGTGTCGAAGTGGCGAAGGCGGGGGCAACCTCACGGGCGAACCGCTCGGGTTGCTCGACGCCGCAGTCGCCGAAGCGCAGCGCAACGTTTTCGACGCCGGCGGCCTGGAGGAGGCGGAGATCGGCGACGAACTGGTCAGGGGTGCCCACGAGGCGAGGGCGGTCGTCCTTGTCCGTCCAGGTCGGGGGGGCGTAGCGGAATTCCGACCCCTTCGGCGGGCGTGGGCGCGGGGCCGGCCAGTCCCCCGGATCGCGGTCGAGTAGCCGCGTCCGCCCGCAGCTGTAGGAAAACGTGAACTGGCCTTGGAGACCGGCCGACGCCCGGAGGGCGAGGATCTCTTGACGCGCTGCGTCGTAGCGGTTGTCGGGCATCCACAGCGGGTGCCAGCCGTCGCCGAGGAGCGCGGCCCGCTGGCGCGCCGCCGCCCCGTTTCCCCCTACCCACAGCGGCACGGGCAAAGGAGGCTGCACAACGTGGAGCCCATCGGCCGGCTTCCGCACCGTCTTCAGGAACTCGTCGGTCAGCCTGCCGCGGTCCTCGTAGGGGCCGACGCCCAACGCCTCGAACTCGCCCCGCAGGTAGCCGACTCCGACGCCGAGGATCAGGCGGTCGCCGGCGAGGCGCCCGATTGTGCCCGCCATCGCCGCCACCTGCAATGGGTGGCGGTAGGGGGCGACGAGCACGTCAGTGCCGAACCGCATCTTCGTGGTGCGGGCCAGGCCCCACGCGCATGTCGCGAGCGGCTCCAGGAACGGCGGCCTGAGGTTGACCTCAATGGCGTAGTCGGGGACTGCGATGTGGTCGGCAAACCAGACTGACTCGAAGCCGAGCTCCTCCGCGGCGGCGACGAGCTCGCCGACGGCGGATGCATTGGCGTTCTCGCCGTAGGCCGGCACCGAGATACCGAACTTCATCCGCTACCTCGTGATCCCGACCCTGAGCCGAGCGGGCCCGGTCTCGAAGAAGGCGGGGACGTTCTCGTAGACGAACCCGTTGGCCAACCGGATCGTCCCTTCCGGGAAGTGCTGCAGGAACGCCGTGATCCCGATCCGGGCGACAGCCCGAGCCAGCGGCGCACCCGGGCAGAAGTGCGGCCCGTAACCGAACGTCAGGTGGTCGGACAGGTTGGCTCGATCGATGTCGAAGTCGTCACCGTTCCCGAACACTGTCTCGTCGCGGTTGGCACACGCCGTGCCCATGATCACGCGCCGGCCGACGTGAAGGACAGTACCGCCGACTTCGGTCTGGCGAACGCAACCGCGCGGGATGAGCATGACGGGCGGAGCCAGACGCAGGCTCTCGTCGATGGCCCGGGGCACCGCCTCGAAGTCGGATCGCAGTCGGGCCTCGAGACCCGGGATCGTGAACAGCTGGTAGAGCAGGTTCCCGAGAAGCTGGCTCGTCGTCGTCAGCCCCCCGGTGACGAGGTTGCGGACCATGGCTCGGAGTTGGCGAGGGGTCAACCGGCTCCCGTCCATCTCTAGCTCGAGGAGCTTCGTGGTGACGTCGTCCTGAGGATCACGCCGGCGCTCGTCCACGCGGTCGTCGATATAGGCCGCGAAGTCGGGAAATCCGTCCGCGAAGCCCTCGACCCCTTCTCGGTTCCTGTGGGACGCGGGGAAGCCGCTCTCGATCAGGTCCCTGGCCCACGCCATGATCTGCGGCGCATCCTCCTCAGGGAACCCGAGGAGATGGACCGTGGACGCGTTGGGCAGTGGGCTGCTGAAGGTCGGGACGAGGTCGACCTCGTCCGCGTTGGGCAGCGCGGCAAGGAGTGACCTTGCCGTCAGTTCGATGTGGTGTTCCGCCGCCTTCACTGCTCTCGGCGTGAGCGCGGTCCCCATCACGCGGCGCACGAGCGTGTGGCTCGGCGGATCAAGCTCGCCGAGCGTCCGGTCCTCCATCGGGACGATCACGCCGGGCGCCTTGAACCCCTGCGCGCTCGAAAAAGCGTCGGTGTCGCGCAAAAGCCGCCGGCACTCGGCGTGGCGGGTGATGTAGGCGATGCCGTCACTGATGTCGACGACCGCCGATTCCCTTCGCAGCTCGGACAGCAGGGACCACGAGTTATGCGCCTGCTCCGCATCGAACGGGTTGAATGCCTCGGCCACTACACGCGGTCCAGGTCGAGCATCCGGATGATCTTGTCCTTCAGCCCTGTGTACTTCATGCCGTCGCCGTCGTGACCGTCGGCTCCCTGGGAAGGCCGAGGATCCGCTCGGCGATCACGTTGCGCCGGATCTCGCTCGTACCGCCCATGATCGAGTTGGCGCGGGTCGACAGCAGGCCGCGCCGCCCCCAGTCGTCGTCCATGAAAATTGCCTCCGGTCCGAGGATGTTGCACGCAGTCTCGTACAGCCGCTGGCTCGATGCTGCCCAGAACAGCCTCACGAGGCTCGATTCTGGACCGATCTCCTCCCCCCGGCCGACACGAGCGAGCGTTCGAGCGCTGTACAGCCGGAACATCTCGGCGTCTATCCATGACCTCGCCAGCCGCTGACGGACGAGGGGATCACCGAGGAGGCCGGCGCCGGCGCAGGCCATCCACAGCAGATCGATGGTGACCTCGCGTCGCACCTGCTCCCTCCAGATGAAGGAGCCACCGCGCTCGTTCCCGAGGGTCGTGTTCGCCACAGCCTTCGTTCTCCGGGCCGATCAGGTTCTCGACCGGCACCTCCACCACTCGCCCTCCCGTGGTCTCGGTCCAAGCTGGTTTAAGTGCTTAGACCATGCATGGCGGCATTCCTCATCGCGCCGCCCGCCATAGAACGGTTCCTCGCCCATCGAGGCGGTGCCGTCGTCGGCACAGGATCGCCTTCAACCCATCGCTGGACCCGTTCGGGGCTCGCTCGCGAGTTCGGCTTCTCGCGGCTTCGTCAGTTTGCAGCACCGGAGGTCAAGCAGCTGGGACTCGCTCTGCGCACGGAGGTGCTTCGCAATGGCTGAGAGGACACCTGCAAAGAAGACACGCAGCAGTCCGCAATGACCACCACCGTGATCGGGAAGGCATCCAAGGGATTCACGGAGGAGGAACGAGCCGCGATGAGGGAGCGCGCTCAAGAGCTGAAAGTGGCCACCGCTGCGGCCCGTGCCCGGGTAAGGCGACGGGGAGACGCGTGCTTGCGAAGATCGCAGAGATGACGGAACCGGATCGCGCCATGGCCGAGCGGCTCCATGCCATCATCAAGCTGCCGCGCCAGCCCTCTCGCCGAGAACCTGGTACGGGACGCCCGCTGACGCCAAGGATGCAATGTCGTCTGCTTCTTCCAGAGCGCGCAGAAGTCCAGAACGAGGTACGCGACGTTCGGGTTCAGCGACAAGGCGAACCTCGACGAAGGCGCCATGGGGCCGGTGGCCTACGCGCTCAAAAAGTTGACCGCCGCCGCCGAGGCCAGGATCGGCGCGCTCGGAGGAACGCGGTGATCTGAGCACTGAGCTCGCGACTGGCCCTTTCGCCGTCGCGTTTACCTGTAAGGCGAAGTCCGATCCTCGGGAAGGGTGATCATCATGGCCAAGTTGATTTGCTCAGCGATCATGTCACTGGACGGGTATGTCGATGACAAGGTCGGCAACTTCGACTGGGCGGCGCCTGACGAGGAGGTGCATAGCTTCGTCAAATGACATCGAACGTGCGGTCGGCACGTACCTCTACGGGCGCCACATGTACGAGACGATCGTCTACTGGGAGACTGCGCAGGCTCTCGCCGACCAGCCGCCCTGCGTACGGGAGTTCACGGTTGTGGCAGGCAGCTGACAAGGTCGTGTGCTCCCAGTCGCTGGAAACCGTGTCCAGGGCCAATACGCGCATAGAGCGCGACTTCGACCCGAGGGTGATCCAGGCGATGAAGGCCGCCCGGGACCGTCCCACGAGCGGCCGTGGCCGCGTGCGCTGGGCCCGATGCGAGGACTCGACCTGTCGATCCGTGTCGGACGCCCGCAAAGTCAGGTCGTCGTCGGTGCTCCTTTGCCAGAGGTTGGCGGGGGGACGAGATGGCTTTGGAAGAAAAGGGCTGCGAGGTCGACGCATCGGCGTCCGTAAGCAGGCAGGGCGTCGAAGGCGTGCGGCGCCCCGTCGAAGATGTGCAGCTCACTTCGGACGCCGGCATCCATCAGACAGAGGTACATGGCCAAGCTGTCGCGCCAGTCGACCACATCGTCCTGGTTGCCTGTCATCAACAGGGTCGGAGGAAAGTCTGAGCGGACGTAGTTGATGGGGCTAATCGACGCCGCCCTTTCCTCTGACACATCATCGCCCAAAAGGAATGTCATGGCCTGCGGTGCGCCGTGTGCCCTCGCGCCCGGCCCGAGAAAGTCGGAGGGGGCGTAGAAGGCGACCACGGCGGCGACGGGATGCTCGCGCTGCGCGGCGACCATCAATGCGAGCTGGCCTCCAGCCGAGTTCCCCCACACGCACATGGCGGCGGGGTCCAGTCCCAGGTCGGGACCGAGTTGGTGGAGTCGACCGAGGGCGGCGACGACGTCTTCGATTTGCGCGGGCCACTTGTTGGGGGGCGAGTCGGTACTCGCAGGCCAAGGAGGTATATCCGAGCCGTCCGAGCTGGATCCCGTAGCCACGCAGCTGCGACCGATCGCCTTGGATGAACGCGCCGCCGTGAATGAGTAGAACGCTGGCCCCGTTTGGTTTCGGTGGTCGGTACAGATCGCCACGGAGATCGCGGTCGCCGCCCCGGCCGATCTCGACTATTTCGACCGTCACACGATCGCTGTCGAACATGACCCCACGCTAACTCCAGACCTGTCGGCGGCAACACGCGGGACTGGTGCCGCCAGCCTCCCGCCCCGCATCGGCCGTCGCCGCACTCACCTGGAGCCTCGGCGACGAACTCCACCCCGAAGCGAAAGGGCGTCGCGTCGCCGAGCGTTGGAATTTCCTCAGCCATCCAGCGAGTGCATGGGGAGCACGAAAATAGTCTTGTGCCCCGGATGTGGTCCGCCTCACATTGCTCCAGGCCGACCCGCAGTGAAGGCGGTCAACGTAGGTCTGACTCGCTGGACTCCAGCCCGATTTGTCCGTATCTTACGCAGACACCCGGATGGCCTCAACCGGCGCCGGATTCACGCGGCCGTAGCACAACAGAGAATTGCCGTTTAATAGCCAGTCGATACCGTGGGCTTATGGCCGCCGACGGTGTCCGGTGTCGATGATGGGGTTCTCGGTGGTAAGCGGAGGCCGCCAGCACGTCATAGGGCACGGACCATGCGGAGTCTCCGGCGCACGGCGCATGCGCCTCGGGTTGGCCGCGCGCCTGCGAGTGCGGGCAGCGGTGCACTGCACGCGGAGGAACAGTCGCTGCCGGGAGCGTGGGGACCGCCCCTCGTTAGGTATGGATGCGACGCCTGCGACGTGTCGCAGCCGCCTTTGGCCGTCCTCCTTCAATCCCGCTGAATCCGGGCCGGAAGCATCACAACCGATCTGTGGCGGTGCTCACCGGGGGACCCGATCGTGGTCCAGGTGCGACGGTGCTCGCCGGCTCGACGAAGCCGAGGTCAAAGGGCGTACGGCTGCCGGCCGGTAACTGTCCGTACCGTGCCGCCGACCTGCTCGCATCGGCGGGCTTCCTTCCGTACCACTATTGCTGGTATGTACTACGGACAAATGCCATGCATCGCTAGGGGTGCGGGCGGGTCTCGGCCGGCGAGAGGACTCCTCCTATGAACACAACGCAGAGAGCCTTCCACGTCCAGCGGGTGGAGAAGCTGACGCGCCTCAGGGCACGAGGAATCGACCCGTACCCCTCGACGTCGAGGCGGACCCACACGGCCAAGGACGTGAAGGAAGCCTTTTCTGACCTCGAAGGCGAGGCTGTGACGGTCGCGGGAAGGCTGATGACGAAGCGGGGACATGGCGGGCTTGTGTTCTGGGACATCCAGGACCAGTCCGGACGAATCCAGCTGATGATCTCGCGAGAGGGGTTGCGGGCTACGGACTCTGGAGCCGGATGCTTGGGGTTTGACGATGCCGATCAGTTCCTCGACGTCGGTGACATCATCGAGTCCACTGGCACCGTCACCAAGACGAGAACGGGAGAGATATCAGTCCGGTCTGTCGAAATCCGACTTCTCGCTAAGTCCCTCCGACCGTTACCCGACAAGTGGCACGGCGTGACGGACGAGGAAGTCTTGGCCAGACAACGCTACCTCGACCTGATCATGAATCCGGAGAAGAAGGAGCGCTTCATCGTCGTCTCGAAGCTTCTGCTTGCCATACGGGAGTTCTTGCACGAGCGCGACTTCGTTGAGTTCAACACTCCCGTTCTCCAACCCATGTACGGCGGTGGCCGAGCGCGGCCTTTTCGAACTCATGTAAAGGCGCTCTCGAGCGACTATTACCTGGCGATTTCGCACGAACTCTATCTGAAGCGACTAATTATCGCGGGGTTTGAGCGTGTGTACACGATCGGTAGGTACTTCCGGAACGAAGGAATCGACCGGACCCACAATCCCGAGTTTTCGATGCTGGAGACGATGTCCGCGTTCGAGGGCTACGAGTACAACATGGACCTCACGGAGCAGCTGTACAAACATCTCGCGCACGACGTGGTGCAACGAGATCGCGTCTCGGTGCGAGGAAAATCGGTCACACTTACCGGTGAGTGGCAACGGGAGAGCATGGTCAATCTTGTCCAACGGCAGTGCGACGTGGACTTTCGAGCGATATCGAGCCTCGACAAGGCCAACGCAGTCCTATCGCAGCATCACCTGTCGCCACAACCGTCGGTAGGACACGCCTTGTCCGCCGTGTTTGAGGAGATCGTCGCACCAACGCTGCTCGAACCCACGATCGTGTATGGGCATCCGGTCGAATTGTCGCCACTCGCGAAGGCGATGCCAGACGATCCGCGGTTTGTTGAACGATTTGAGCTCTACATTGCCGGCACCGAACAGGGCGATAACTGGTCGGAGCTCAACAATCCGGTGGAACTTCGACACCGATTTGAAGCCGAGCAGACTCGTCGCCTTGAAGACGGAGATGATGAGGCTCACCCAATCGACGACGAGTTCCTTGAGGCCATGGAATACGGCATGCCGCCGACGACGGGCGTCGGACCGGGCATTGAGCGCTTGGCGATGCTTCTGACCGAGGCCGACTCTATTGGGGACGTGATCTTCTTCCCGTTGCTCCGGCCGAGGCCTCTTAACTCGGCCGGTGTATCCATTGACGTCGATAAATCTGACGCTTTGGATGTCGATCCCGATCCTGAGTGACCGGGCCGTTACGGCAGCCGCTCCAGTCTGCCCCGGCGCGGTCCTTCAAACGCCCCGAAGGAGAGGCATGATCGACGCATGCCGGAGGCCTTCGATCTGAACTCGGGCGAGGTGCTCGAACACTGGCCCGTGGCGTTCGCTCTCCGCGAGATCCTTGCGAACTCGCTCGATGAGCAGCTCCTGACCGACACCCTGACGCCCGACGTCCTCCGGATCCGACCAGGGCGGTGGGCGATCCGCGACTACGGCAGGGGCCTGCGCTATCAACATCTGACCCAATCAGAGAACGCCGAGAAGCTCGCTCACCCGGCAGTGATCGGGAAGTTCGGTTTCGGGCTCAACGACGCACTCGCTGTTCTCGATCGCACGGAGTTGTCGTGCTGATTCGGTCGCAGCACGCGCGCATCACCACGCGCACGCAGGCCAAATCAGGCTTTCCCGATGTGGTTACCCTCCACGGCGTGGTCACCGACCCGGACGATCCATCCATGGTCGGTACTGAGGTGGTGGTCGACGGTGTCGAAGACTCCGACGTGGAGACGGCCAAGAGCTACTTCCTCCGCTATAGCGGCGACTTCGCCATCGAGGCGACCCGCTACGGCGAGGTCATCGCGATGCACGCACCTGACCAGCCTGCGGCGGTCTACGTGAAGGGACTGCGGGTCGCAGACGAGCCGAACTTTCTGTTCTCGTACACATCACTGCGCTCGATGCCAAGCTGTCTCGCGCCACCATCCCGACCCACTCGTCGGCGCTCAGGGTGCGGCTTCACTCGTCCGTTCTGGTCTCCATTAAGGAGAACGCGTTGCTCTCTGCCCGCGGGTCCGCCCAGTCGCCGGGCGGGGAGGGCATGTACCGGGTGGCCTCCGGCGCCAGCCTGCCGTACACGGGCGCGATCTGGGCGCAGATGAGCACGATCGGCGTGGACGGAACCGACCGGGTAGCGGCGATTGTCGAGAAACGCCAACCGGACGTGATGTTCGTCGAAGCGCCGGTCACGGGATCGCGCCCCGCTGCCGAGGACGGGAAGCTGACGATCTTCGCATCGGGACCTGATGCGGCGCGCTGCGCCATCACACCGGTGTTCGATGCCCTCGGGCAACGGACCTTGTGGCTCGGACCGGCCGGACTCGGAGCGCGACGCAAGCTCGTGAACAAGACGATGATCGCGTTTGTCCTCCACGGCTTGGGCGAGGCCGTCAGCCTCGCACACCACCTCGATCTCACAACGGAAGCCGTCATCGAGGCGTTTAGGAGCGCGTCGTGTACCTCGCCGTGCATCTCCGGAAAGCTGTCGCGCATCGAGCTCGGTCAATACGATGCCGAGTTCTCGCTCGCACTCGCGCTGAAGGACGTGAAGCTCGCACTCGAGACTGTCGGTCCCGCGCGCCATCCCGTCCTTGACGCGCTCGCAGAGCAATGGCAGCAAGCCGCGGACCGCGGGTTCGGCTCTCAAGATCTCACTGCGATCACCCGCTTCCTCGCCGATCGGAGCTGACCAAAGGGGTGTCACCTCGAACTCGAGGAACAGGGACGGCAGGCCTTGTCGTCCAGCGAGGGTCAAGCCGTCTGCGAGCACAGGCTCGCGGACGGCGCCCAGGTCGTTCCAAGCATGATCATCGACCGCGCCACCATTCCTCGATGCGCTCGCCAACGAACAGCTAGGTGCAACTCACCGCCATGCAGGATCCTCGGGTCGTTCCATTCACCGATGAGTGTGCAGCCGTTCTCGACAAGGTCATGGCCCAACGCGCCGACCAGGAGCCCTACGTCCCGGAGTTTGGATAGCACTCAGCATCCGCTGTCCGGGCCTGCGGTAGGACGGTCTCTAGCCGCCTCTGATCACAGCGTCGCTCGTCACGTGGCTGAGTCGATGCGCCAACGAAGTCCGCTGATGATGGTGTCGAGCACTATTTCCGCTTCGGCTCGGGCCGCGCTCGGCTCGGGTGAGCGGGCAATGTAGAGAGCGGCGCCGTAGAGGCCGCCTAACGCCACATACACCAGGGGTTCGACGGGAACCCCAGGTAGGTACGTCTCGACGAGAGGCCCGAGGATGCTGCGCAGCATGGGCAGCTCGTTGTGTTCGATCCCGCCGTCCCAGACTTCCTGCGAAAGCACCGGCACGCTGTCCAGCACAACGATCCGGCGGAACTCTGGCTCGAGGCATGCGTCCAGGAAGGCCGACAGGCCGGCGCGGACCGCGCCCCAAGGCTGCGGCACGGCAAGCGCGGCTGCGACGACGCGCGACGAGGTGTCGGCCTGCACGGCGTCGTAGACGGCACGGAACAGCGCGTCCTTGCCCGGGAAGTGGTGGTAGAGGGCTCCTCGAGCCACCCCGGCCCGCTGGACGATGTCCTCGACCGACGTCGCCGTGTAGCCGCGTTCGGCGAACAGCTCCCGAGCGACAGAGACCAGGAGCTGGCGGGTCGCCTCGGCCTGGCGATCCCGGAGCGTTTTGACAGCCACGGAGGGGATGGTACAGACTGACCATCGGTCGGTGACCGACTAATGGTCGGTCGGTCGGGGCCGAGCCAGAGGAGGAGGTCGACGATGACGCAGACGACCGCCGGAGCGCATCCGCCGGAGCGCGAGACCAACACCTTGAGCAGCGAATGGCTGCCGCGCGTCACCCCCGCCCTCTCACCAGCCCGGGGCGAGCAAGCCCGCAGCCGTCGCCCTCGGATGGAGGTCCAATAATGAGGCTCCCGAACTCCGAACACACGGCCAGGCCGTGGCGCATCCACGAACTCACCCGCGACTTCCGACTCGAGGACGTGTGGGAGCTGCCCGGGGTCGGCGGCCCGGAAGCCTTCCCACGACTGGTGCACCTGATTGCCGCCATGGACCCGTCGCACAGCTCTTCGGTGGCCGCCCGTGCGCTCTTCGCGATCCGGTGGAAGCTCGGGGAGCTGCTCGGGTGGGACGACCCGGATTCCGGCGTCGGCTCGAGGGTGCCGACGCTGCGCGACCGGTTGCCGGAGGAACTGTCTGATGGCCCGTCCGGCCCGGAGTTCGACGCGCTCCCGTTCACCTCGCTGTATTTGCTCGAAGACGAGTGGGCAGCGGAGACCGCCAACCGGACCATGCACGGCGTCCTGCACATCGGGCGGATCCCCGAGCCGACGGGAGGCTTCCGCGCCCAGATGGCTGTCCTTGTGAAGCCAAACGGTCTCTTCGGGGCCGCCTACATGGCCGCTATCAGGCCCTTCCGCCATCTACTCGTCTACCCGCCGCTGCTGCGAGAGATGGGGCGCGCCTGGCAGACGGAGACTCGTTCCGCAGTCTCATGAGGAGCGCGAGGTGACGCTCCCCCCCTGGCCAGCGGCGGATCGATGGGTTCCCGCGCTTCGGCACCCACCTCCACCGATCTCCTCCCGCCGTTCCCGTCGATCCGGTGATCGAGAGCAGCGGCGCGGTGACCAAACCCTTCGACGTGCCAGTGGAATGCCTCGCGACGCTTCCCCGCCGGGAACTCACCGCCGACTATCACTGCGTGGCTGGCTGGTCCGCCACCAACCTCCAGTGGGAAGGAGTCGCGTTCGAGACCTTTACCGCACGCTCATCGAGCCGGCGGTTCGACCAGCCACATCGGTCACCCATGTCGTCTTTGCGGGTCTCGACGGCTATCGGTCGATCGTGTTGATCGAGGACGCGCTGGCCGACGACGTGCTGGTCGCAGACCGTCTCGATGGGCGCCCGTTCGACAGCGACCACGGCGCGTCGGTGCGATTGGTCAGCCCCAGCCAGTACGGCTTCATGAGCACAAAACACCTCTGCCGCATCGAGCTCCACGGCGCCGAGCCGACAGAGACCTACCGCCCCGCTCCGCTCATTCAGATGGGGTTGCAGTTGGTCAAGCCCCATCGGAGGGCGACGGTCTGGCAAGAGGAGCGTCATCGCTACTTCCGCCCGGTCCGTCCGGCCCCTTTACCAGCTCCTCATCGCCCCAATCGCACGTTTGTGTGCACGGGGCAGCCGCGAGGATCGCACCCCGCCGGCTCCGCAGTGACTCGTTCAGTCGTTCCGGGCGCGGGCGCACTCGTCTCGATGGCGAACGGGCGATTACGTCGTAGGCAGCGACGACGCCATCACCTGGATGAAGGCGATGTGGGTGCTGTCGGGATCTCTTAGCACCGCCCTGCGACCGGCGTCACCGACGAACTCGATGGGATCGCGGTAGATCCCCCTGTCGGCGAGCTCGGCTACCAGTGCGTCGAGGTCACCGACCGACTGGGTCACCAACGCGTTTCCAGCCCGTTCGCCGTCATGGACGACGTAGAGCCAACCCGTGCCACAGACGTTCCACATCACCTCGTCATCGTTCACGACCACATCGGCGTGGCGCCCGAAGACCCTGCGATACCACGCCACCGCGGCGTCGAGGTCACTGACGGCGACTCCAGCGAAGAGCAGGTCAATCGTGATCGAGACAGCCTGCCCTGGGTCGGCCGCATCCTCAAGCCGCGTCGAGTCCTCGACCGTAAGGGGCGCCTTCGGTCAGAGCTCGGTTCAACGAGCGTCTGCGGCGATGCGGCGGACGATCGTTGCAGCCGGCTCGGGCGGTGAGCTGGTGCCAGCCGGTCCCGGCCCAGAGATTGTGGCCTGGCGGAGTTCCTCCGCGGACAAGTAGCCGGCCGCGACGAAACCGTATCCGCCTGCCTCGGCAACCGCAGCCGTAAGGGCGGCAGTGGATGGTCCACCCGCCATCGAGCTTGCACGATAGGCAACTCGCTCGGCAGGCTCACATTCTCAAGTCTCCATATGTACCCAACATCGGTCGAATTCCGTGACCGCCTCGTCTGATAACCCGCGCCCGTCGGGTTGGCGCGCGAAGATGACGCATGACAGAACACGAACACGGGCTCGCCGGCCGACTGCCCGACGGGTTGTTCCCCGCGCCGCTCCGACCACTGTTTGACGATGCCTGGAGCATCGTCGTCGCCGGTTACGTGCTGGCCATGCTCGTCTACCTGGGCGGTTACTGGCTCGGTGTGCTGACAGAGAACCACGACCAGCAGGGCTTCCGGGACTTCCTCTCTCAGCTGGTTGCCCACCACTTCGAGGTCCTCGCTCCAGCTGTCCTCCTGGCCGTGGCCGTGGTGGCGCTCTCGCCATCCCCGCCGGCCCGGGCAGAGGCGCCCGGCCAGTCGCCGGGCAGCCGTTCGACGACACTCATCGACGCCGGACTGCTCGGGATGCTCCTCATCGCGTTGATTGTCGTCCTCGGAGACGTGCTCGGCGCCATCCTGGATCTCACGTACGTCAGCCGCGGGTTCGCCACCTTCATCGAGGAGTTCAGCATCCACATCGGCGCTCTCCTCGTCGGGGCGGTGGCCGGCCTCTGGACGCTGGCTCAGCTCAACGCCGGCCGCGGCGCGTGATCAGACGATCGATCAGAGCAGCTCGCGGACGTGGCCGGCGTCGTGGGCGAAGAGAACGTCGTTGTAACCTTGGCCGGGCCCGACCATCTCGAACGTCAGTGGCGGGACGTACGTGATGTACAGCGCTCGTCGTCCGGCCGCGCCGCGATCCAGGGGCGGCGGGGCGGCATGAAGCGTGTGGCCCCAGTGCACGGTTATGTCGCCCGGGGCGGTGGTGAGGGCGACGACCGGAAGCCCGACGACCTCGTCGCCGGCGGGAAGTCGGGACGATCCCAGGTGAGACCCGGCGATCATCTGGAGCTGGCCCGCCGCGGGCGTGGCGGCGTCAAGCTGAATACCGACGTTGAGCAACGGACACTTGACGGGATGGCCGCCCATGCCGCAGTCGCGGTGCCAGGGCAGGTCGGCGAGCCCGGAGGACGCCCCAGGCACCTTGATCACCACGCCGTGACCGTCGAGGCGGTCATCAGCGGCGCGCAGGTCGAGCCCACCGAGCGAGCCGACGCGACGTAGCCGGGCGTCGTCACCGAGGCCGGCAATCAGCGCCGACTGCACGTTGAGGTAGTTGACGCGATTGCAGACGTCGTCGCCATCGACCGTCGTCCACCACGAGCACCCGTCGTCGGGCCGTGCGCGGGCTACGGCTGCCTCCACGTCGGCCCGCAGGGCCTCGACCTCGTCCCTGTCAAACACGCCGCGCAAGTGCAGGAATCCCGCTCGGTCCAGAAAATCGCGGAGGTCGTCGTCAGGGTCGTCGACCGAGAAGGACTGATCGAGATCCAGCGGCCGTCCTTCGGCGTCGAGCACCGGAAGCGGATCGGCCAGGTCGTAGACCTCTTGACCGTCGAAAACGGCACGCAACACCGGCTCCCAGCGCGATAGCTGCCCGATCCTGCCACGCGGAAAGGCCACCCGATCGGCGTAGAGGAGAGCGAAGCAGGAGCGCAATTCCCATGCGAAATCGCACCAGTCCCGGTGAGTGAGCTCCACAACCGTCGAGGCCTCCTCGTCGCCGGCGCTGATCTCGATCCCGCCGCCCGACGGTGTGTAGGTGTAGGCCCGTCCGTCTTCGAGGCGGAAGGCGATGGGTCGGAGTCGCGCGAGGTCGAGCGGCGTGTGGACGGCCAGCTTCTCCGGAAGTTCCATGGTGTGGAAGCGGTCAAAGTCGATCAGGCCGAAGCGTTCACTCACCGGCGTCGACGGTAGCCGCTGCCAGAGTCAACCGGCGAGGGAGGGGTCAGGCGCATGACCCCGATAGGTCGTATCGGACGACGGCAAGAAACTGCGATGTGATGTCAACCTTCCGGACAGGGCGGAACCTGGGCTACCTGGGCGCGCCGTCCTCAAGGCCGCTCGGACGGCGTCGCATTGCCGCGGGTCGGCGGCGCGGTAAGTTCCCAAGGTGGCTCCATGTCGCGTGCGAACATGACGCTGATGGGCAGCTAGACACCCCACGTAAGCCGACGGACCGCGATCTCGGGTCCTTGGCTCACGGATGCGCGAATGATGCCGCGCCATCGACGAGGAATGCGAGATCGTCGAGAAAGCAGAACCACCAGTCCTCTCCCGGCTCGTAGGACTGGATGATCGGGTGGTGGGCGGCGGTGAAGTGGGCGGTGGCGTGACGGTTGGGCGAGTTGTCACAACAGCCAACGTGACCACATGACATGCACATGCGCTGGTGGACCCAACGGCCGCCGATGCGCAGGCAGTCCTCGCAGCCCTTGCTGCTCGGCTCGACGTCGGCGACCTGATCGAGGTGACCGCAAACCTCGCTCACTGTGGGCTCCTGACTCGACGGTTCGCCACCGTCTCGATCACGCGAAGTTCCGGGGGACGAGTTGGTCGGCGGGGATGGTGCCAAGCCGGCCGGCCTGGTAGTCCTCGATCGCCTGAAGGATCTCCTCGCGGGTGTTCATGACGAAGGGCCCGTAATGCACGATCGGCGCCCGGATCGGTAGCCCGCCGAGCACGAGCACCTCCAGGGGCTCGGCCTGACCGGCGGCGGCCGCCAGGACGACACGATCGCCGGGGCCGAACACGACGAGCTGGTCGCCCTCCACGGGACGTCGCTCCTCTCCGGCGGTGCCGCGGCCGGTCAGCAGGTAGGCGAAGGCCGAGAACGCCGCGGGCCACGGAACCGAGAGTTCCGCGCCGGGGGCCAGGGTCACGTGCGCGTAGGTGATCGGCGTGTATGTCGCGCGCCCGGGCCCGCGTATCCGGCGAGGTCGCCGGCGATGAGGCGGATCAGGGCGCCGCCGTCGTCGGAGGTCAGGAGTCGCATCCCGTCGCCGGTGATGGGCTGATACCGCGGCGGCGTCATCTTCAGGGCCGGTGGGAGGTTGACCCAGAGTTGGACGGCATGGAACGGGCCGCCGGTTCGGTAGGCCCGCTCGGAGGGCAACTCGTCGTGGAGGATGCCTCCGCCGGCCGTCATCCACTGGGTGTCGCCTTCGCCGATGACGCCACCGCCGCCGTTGGAGTCGTGGTGGGCGATCTCACCATCGAGGATGTAGCTGACCGTCTCGATGCCCCGGTGCGGATGCCATGGCGCTCCCTTCGCTTCCCCGGGACCGTTGGTCAACGGTCCGACGTGATCCAGCAGCAGGAACGGGTCGGCCTCGGCGAGTGACAGCTCGCCTGGGAAGGGCCGGGCGACCACGAACCCCGCCCCCTCCGCCTGGCGGCGGGAGGTCACGACCTTGGCCACGGGGCGCGATCGGGAGGTCGGGTCGGGGCGTGGGATGCGAGGAAGGACGAGGGTGTCTTCGACAGTGATGGCCGGCATGGCGATCACCTCCTTTGGAAGGCTCGGTGGCCTCTGACCTTGGTGATCATCAGATGGGGGCAGACAAACTCGACAGAGGGGTGGTCGCCGTCGATGTCGTGGGCACCGGCCACCGGTATGACCCGATCGTCGCGGGTCCTCAGCACGCTCACGACTCGATCCGACATGGTGGTTGCTCCTCTTGCCGAACTTTTGCTGACGTGTCTACAATACTCCCACTTGCTGACGCGTCAACAATAATTTGAGTACCGTATTCCCAATGGCGAAACCGCGATGGCTCGACGAGCGCGACGCCCACATGTGGCGCACCTGGCTCCGCCTCAACCAGAAGCTTCCCAGCGTGCTGGAAGCGCAGATCAGCCGGGACACCGGGCTATCGGGGGCGGACTATGCCGTTCTCGTCCCACTGTCAGAGTCACCTGACGGGATGCTCCGTGCCCGTGAACTCGGCCGCGAGATCCTGTGGGATCGCAGCCGTCTGTCCCACCATGTCAGCCGCATGGAAAGGCGCGGCCTCGTGGTCCGCCAGGAGTGTGCCGAGGACGCCCGGGGCGCGATGGTGCGCATGACCGAGGCCGGCCGGGCGGCCATCAAAGGGGCCGCCCCCGGGCACGTGGCCGCCACCCGCCGTTACTTCTTCGATCTGCTCTCCGACGAGGAGGTGGACATGCTTGCCGCCGTGTTCGACCGGGTCCTCTCCAACATCGAACGCGGTGACCGCAGTGACCCACGAGGGGACCGCGACGGCCCCATCGTCCGTCAGAAGACGACGCGATAGACCGAGTGCCTCCGTCGGGATCCGCCGGCCGGAGAGCCCGAACCGAACGTGGACGCGCCGAACAGCCATCGAACCGGCAAAGCGGGTCTGCCCGTCAGGTCGAGGGCAGCCGCGCTCCCTCCAGGAACCGGACGAGCCACGCGCCCACCATAGCGTTGTCGGTGGGCTCGGCCAGCGTGCGCCGCGCCGCTGCCGTCCTGGCCGCGCCGATACGGTCGACCCGGTCGTTGAGCAGCGCCTCAACATATGTTGGCCCGAACTCGGGATGCGCCTGGATGCCGAGCATCGTGTCGCCCACCCGGTACATCGCAATGGGGCAGTGGTCGGTACGGCCGAGCACAGTCGCCCCTTCGGGAAGGGATGCGATCTGGTCCTGGTGCAGGTATACGAGCGACCACGACGAATCGGGCGAGTTCGTGGCGAGCTCGTCGAGCTCCATGCGGTGGACGCCTACTCCCATCCGGCCGGAGCCCGCTCGACGCGACCGTCGAGCGCCTGGGCGAGGAGCTGGTGACCGAAGCAGATGCCGACGTACGGCGTGGCTCCCCTATGGACGTCGCGCACGAACGCCGCCAAGGCGTGGATCCAGGCCAGGTCGTCGTAGGCCGACCGTCGGGATCCGGTGGCGATCCAGCCGTCGCACTCGTCCGGTGTGGCGGGTAGGACGCCATCGCAGGCGTCGTACCGCACGAGGTCGACGCCGTGCCGGTCGAGCAGCGACGAGAACATGTCGAAGTAGTCGCCTGCGATCCCGCGATAGCGCTCCTCCACGTGGTCGCACTCGAGCACACCAATTCTGAGCACGGATCTTGACACTACCTGTTAGCAGCCGGTTCGCCGGCCGAAGGCGAGGAGGGAGAACCCCCCTAGCCGTCATCGGAGCCTGGCGGAGGTCCCGACGTGAAGGCGGTGTCCGCCCCGCCTGGCGGCGAAGGTGCGGGGATGGGCGAGCCGTCGGGCAGGGTGTTCGCGCCGACAGGCGGGAGGACGACGGGTCGGATAATCGGGGTGTTCGCAACTAGAAGGCCCATCCTGCCGAATGCCAAATTCGTCGCCCGTAGGGGTCCGGTTCATGTGGCTCAGCGAGCCACCCATTTGGGGAAAGGGCGTTCACCCGTTCTATTGGGAAGCCATCCCCAACCCTCCCGTAGGTCAAGGGAGGAAATCTGGCACCATGAGGTCGACGAGGAGGCGATTCAATGCCAGTTGCCAGTGAGCTCTTTCGAATCGTCACCGTCGCTGACCCCGAGCGCGTATGGGACACCCTGACTCCGACGAAGGGCTGCCTCGCCTACCTCTATGGGATGACCGTCGAGTCGGAGTGGACGGCAGGATCGAGTCTCAGCCTTGCCGTCTCCGGCGGGCCGAGGCTGCAGGGCACCGTGGTCTTCGCTGAACGTCCCCGCCGCCTCTCCTACACCGTCGGCGAAGAGGCCGAACGGCCGTTGGTCTATGTGACCTGGGAGACCCGGGTCGACCCGGCCGGCACGGTCGTTCGGCTTTATGTCGACGAACTAGACGCGGGACGCGAGTCCGCCCACGAGCTGGAATCGGCGTGGTTGCCGGTGCTGTCCGCCCTCAAATCACAACTCGAGTCAGGCGTCACGGCGTTGCCCACCGAGATCCCGCAAGGTTGAGGACCCAGGTCCGCCGCGCAACGTTGGGGCGCAGCCTTGAGGGCTTACACAAGAAACTCGTACTCACGTACGACAACACCGTGCCAACCGATGGAGTGGGCTCACCGGTGGCGCAGGCGGTTCGCCGCGGAGGGAACCGCTGCGGTGGGGCGCTCGAGAGCCGCGAACCAGGGCTCCATGATGCGGCCGGCTCGGGCTAGCAAGCCCAATGGCTACCTTCTCGGCTCGTACCGCATCGCCACCGCCCCCGAGCCGAACTCCAGCCGGCTCACGAGCTTCAAGTCGACATGCTTCGATAGCCCTGCGAACAACGTCGGCCCGTGGCCCGCCAGCCTCGGATGCACCACGAACTCGTACTCATCGATCAACCCCAGCTCCGTCAACGCCAGTGGGAGCTTCACGCCTCCCACGAACAGTCCCTTGCCCGACTCCCGCTTGAGTTGCTGAACGGCCTTGCCCAGATCTCCGCGCACGAGATCCGCGTTCCAATCGACCTGCTCCAGGGTGCTCGACACGACGTACTTCTTTGCCGCGTTGATCGTCCGGGCGAAGGGTTCCATCCAATCAGGTCTCGATCCCGTCGGTGGCGGCAGCCGCCACGCTGTTTCCATCATTTCGTAAGTCACCCGGCCAAAGAGAAGCGCATCGGCATTGTTGAGGCTCTCGGCCGTGTGACGATGCAAGGCTTCGTCCGCGGGGATTGCACGATGATCGCAGCACCCGTCCAATGTGACGTTGATGGAATACCGAAGGGGTCCCATTTCGCAAGAGTACCGCCGATGGGGTACACACCGGCGGTGTGTCGCTTAAATAGTGATCTGTTGTAGCGTGGGTGGGATGGTGGCTGCGGCTGGGGCTTTGGAGATGACGGGTGGACAGCGGGCTGAGCTGGAGCGGCTTGCTCGTTCGCACACCCTGCCGGCTCGGGATGTGCGCCAGGCCAAGGCGTTGTTGTGGGCTGCGGTCGGTGTTTCGAACGCCGAGATCGCTCGTCGGTGCGCGTCCACGCCGAAGTCTGTCCGTCGGTGGCGTAGCCGGTTCGCCGCGGAGGGAACCGCTGCGGTGGGGCGCATCCGGGCGGGGCGTGGCCGCCCTATTGTGCTCGGCGACGATGTTGTGGAAGCGATCGTGCACGACACGTTGCACACGGTGCCCGACGACGGCTCTGCGTGCTGGACGACGAGGTCGATGGCGGCCCGGTACGGGATCGGCAAGGACACGGTGGCCCGGACATGGCAGGCACGGCGGATCCGGCCGTGGAAGGTGGAGACCTTCAAGCTGGCCACAGACCCGAGCTTCGAGTCGAAGCTGCGGGACGTGGTCGGCCTGTACGTGAACCCGCCGGCTGCCGCAGCGGTGTTCTGTTTCGACGAGAAAACCCAGGTCCAGGCTCTGGACCGCACCCAGCCGTCCCTGCCGATGGTGCCGGGGCGGGCCGGGACGATGACCCACGACTACCAGAGAAACGGCACCCTGGACCTGTTCGCCGCGCTGAACGTGGGCTCCGGGGAGGTGCTGCACGACACCCGCCGCTCCCACACCGGCCGTGACGTGCTGGCGTTCTTCCGCTGGATCGACATGCACGTCGACCCCGACATGGAGCTGCACGTCATCTTGGACAACCTGTCGGCCCACAAGAGCCAGCCGGTCCGTGACTGGCTGGCCCACAAGAAACGCCGCCGCTGGCACCTGCACTTCACCCCGACCAGCTCGTCATGGCTCAACCTCGTCGAGTGCTGGTTCTCCGTGCTCAGCCGCAAAGCCTTGACCAACCCCAGCTTCACCTCCGTCGCCGAATTCGAAACCCGGATCGACTGCTGGGTCTCCCACTGGAAAGACAACCCCGAGCCCTTCGTCTGGACCAAACCCGCCGACCAGATCCTCGACAAAGTCGCCCGCGGACAAGCCACCCTCGACCGGATCACCAAATCCGCGACACACCACTAGGGCGGAAGACGACCTTGATGGCGTGTGACTGACCTCGATCGATGGCGGTCTCGACGGCATCGCGGTACTCCGTCAGGGGGAACTCGTGGGTAACGACGACCTCGTGCGGCAGGAGCCCCGCGGCGAGAATGTCGAGGGCGCGGTCCACGGAGTGGCGGTCGGCGCCTCCGGCGAGTCCCGGCGCAGTGCCGCTGTCCACGGTGTGATCGATCGAGCCCACCAGAGCGGCCTCCTTGTACCAGACCGGTGTCAGGTCGACTTCGCTCACACCTGCTGCCCCGAGCAGCAGCACGGTGCCTCGATGGGCGACGGCCCGGAGCGCCTCAGTCACCGATTGAGGGGCGCCGACGGCCTCCACGACATAGGGGTAGCCGCCCATCAGCATCACCTGCGCCTTCCGCCCGACAACCCGTGTGCCGACAAGGCGGGCGAGCTCATCGATGTGGGCGTTGTCCGGGTCCGTCCGCACGACGTGATCAGCACCGCAGGCGGCGGCCGCTTCGGCCTGGTGAGCGTGACGGGCGACCATGGTGATCGGACAGCCCGGGAAGAGCCCTTTCATCGCGGCCACGGTTGCGAGGCCGATGATGCCGGCGCCGACGATCAGGACCGGCTCACCGTCGCGGGGTGGGGCGCGAAGGAGGCCGTGGCAGGCGATCGAAACCGGCTCGTGCAGGCTCCCGGCTCGATCGGGCACGGCGTCGGGGACGGCATGGAGCATCGAGACGTGCGCCAGCACCTGCTCGGCCCATCCACCGCCAAGGCCCTGCGTGAACCCGAGCGAGCGGCCGCCGCTGACGATGCGGCTGTCAAGGTTGAGGCACGACGATGTCCACCCACGTGCGCAACTCGCGCAGGGCGGCTCGATTCCCCGAGCCGCGCACGGGATGCACGGGTCGACGGCGACCCGCGTACCAACCGAGTACAGGCACTCTGGTCCTGCTTCGATCACGCGGCCGGCGATCTCGTGGCCGAGCACAAAGGGAAGGGAGCCCCCCATCCCCATCAGGGTGGGCGACGGACCGGTGTTGTGGGCAAACAGGTGGAGGTCGCTGCCACAGATCCCGCCGGTGGTCACGGCCACGCGCGCCCAGGCTGATCCCGGAAGCTGAGGCTCGGGCAGGTCGGCGAGCGACGCGGGGAACCTGCGATCGGCCATGTCGAACTGCACGGCGAGCATCTCGGCAGCGTACGCGTTCTCGCCCCGATGGCTGACGCGGCCGCAGCCAGATCCCGCGAAAAGCGTACGGTAACTCCATGGTTCCCAGACACGAGGCGTGGCAGCGTAAGGCAGCCGCCCGCATTGGCACCGTGGCGGACGCCCGCCGACGGGCGCAGCGACGCGTTCCCAGACCCGTCTTCGACTACATCGAGGGTGGAGCGGGATCCGAATCCACGGTACGCAGCAATGAAGCGGCGATCGAAGCCGTGCAGTTCCGACCTCGGATGGGCGTGACCGCGGGCGTCCCTGGCCCGGACCTCGCCACCACCGTGCTCGGAACACGGATCGCCATGCCTGTGCTGTTGTCTCCTGTCGGCTTCACCCGGATGATGGATCCGCTCGGAGATGTGGCCGGTGCTCGCGCCGCCACCACCGCAGGCACGCTCTTCACGCACAGCTCGATGTCGGGCCACACGATCGACGAGGTTGCCGCAGCTGCGGTGGCCGGGAACCCCCCATGGTTCCAACTCTATTTTCTAGGCGGCCGGGCGGGAGCCGAGCAGCTTGTCGATATCGCCAGCGCGGCTCATTTCGGCGCGCTGATCGTCACGCTCGACACGCAGATCCCGGGTAACCGCGAGCGCGACTTGCGCTACGGCCTGTCACCCCCGCTGAGACTCGACCGTCGGACGGTAACGAAGATGGCTCCGCTCGCGGCCCTGCACCCGCGCTGGGTCGCGGACGTGGCGCGTGACCGCTTTCGGCTCGAGCTTGTGAACGCCGCCGCGCTGCAAGCCGACGGGAAGCCGATGTCGGCGTCGGAGGCGCTCATGCACTGGATCGCGACTCCGCCGCGGTGGGAGGACTTCACCTGGCTCCGTGAGCACTTCGACGGACCCGTGATCGCCAAAGGGATCGTGAGAGGCGACGACGCGCTTCGCGCCATCGACTGCGGCGTGTCGGCGATCGTGGTGTCGAACCACGGTGGTCGCCAGCTCGACGGCAGCCCACCGACGATGGCCGCCCTCGTAGAGGTGCTCGACGCCGTCGGCGACCAGGTCGAGGTACTCGTCGACGGCGGGTTTCGCCGGGGCGCCGACGTCGTCAAGGCCGTCGCTCTCGGCGCTCGGGCCGTCATGGTCGGCCGGCCATGGGCGTACGGTCTGGCCGCTGCGGGACAGCCCGGCGTTGAGCGCGTCTTGTCGATCTTTCGCGAAGACATCGACCGAACGCTGCGGCTGCTCGGCGTGGCATCGGTCGCGGCCCTCGACCGCGACCTCGTGCGGATCCCGGCGAGCTGGTCCTGAACAACTTCCGCCCGGTACACCCCGGGTCCGCCCGATAAATCACTGAGCGCGGGTTCGAATCCTCCGTAGTGTTCCATCTGTGAGACCGGACATGACGGAGTGGGCGAGCCGCGATCACGCCCTCGGCTACTTGGCTAAGCAGGATCAGGTACCTCACCGCTCCGAAGGGGAGGCGACGCTTCTCGAGGCCCTGCCGCAGAACGTCAACCGCTTCTTGGACCTAGGGACGGGAGACGGGCGACTCATCGCCCTGGTCTTTGGGGCGAGGCCCCACGCGACCGAGGCGATCGGCCTGGACATGTCGCCGCCCATGCTCGAGGCGGCTGCCCGTCGATTTGCCAGTGACAAGCGGGTTCGGATCTGGCCCCACGACCTCAACGACCCGCTGCCCCAACCCGGACGCTTCGATGCCATCGTGTCGAGTTTCGCGATCCACCATTGTCCAGACGTGCGCAAGCAGACGCTGTACGCCGAGTGCTTTGATCTACTCAGGCCGGGCGGAGCCTTCCTGAACCTCGAGCACGTGGCCTCGCCCACCGAGCACCTCCAGGACACGTTCCTCACCGCGATGGGTATGACCCGAGGGGACGAGGACCGTTCGAATATCCTTTTGGACGTGTGGACCCAGGTCAGCTGGCTCCGCGAGATCGGCTTCCAGGATGTCGACTGCCACTGGAAGTGGCGCGAGCTCGCCCTATTCGGCGGAGTGAAGCCGCTCTAACTGAGCCGGCCCTCGTCGCCGCCCACTGTTTGCGAGTCTCCGATGCGTCGGCCGGCACCCGGCGATCCAATGGCCTCGATCACGCGCACGTCGTCCGACATGCCGCCGGGGCACTCTGAGGTCGGTGCGCACGCCGACTTCGTCCGGGGGTGCACTCCATGTGCGCGGGGACTCCGACAGAATGGCGTTGATGGTCTCCTATTCGCTGAATGAAGCCGCCGTCACACGAGCACGACGGCTTGTCGATGCCCACCAGTACGTCCTCGACAGCAACTGGGGCGATGTCACAATGCCCGAAGAGACGCGCAATGGCGTGATCACCGAGACGCGGCGACTTCTCCGGGAGTTCTTGAGCGTCGAGGGTGAGGCGACCGTCGATATCGCGTTCCGGTCAGATGCCTGGCGAACGCGTCGGCGTCGCTCGCCATGACCCGTCGGATGAAGGTAGGTATCCAACTCCCGGAGGTCGAATGGGAGGTGCCGTTCCCGGAGTTGATCGCGATGGCTCAAACGGCCGAGGCGGTCGGCTTCGACTCGATCTGGGTCGGCGACCATCTGCTCTACGACCTGCCCGTCGGGCCCCGTGGTCCCTGGGAGGCATGGACCACGCTGGCCGCATTGGCGGCCGTGACGTCGCGTGTCGAGCTTGGCCCGCTCGTGGCGTCGGTTGGCTTCCGGGAACCGACGATGCTGGCCAAGCAAGCCGCGACCATCGACGCCATTTCTGGTGGAAGGTTGATTGTCGGGCTCGGCGCAGGGTGGAACGAGCGCGAATACCGGGCCTACGGGTTCGCCTTTGACCATCGGGTCTCGCGGTTCGAGGAGGCCCTCACCATCATCCGCTCGCTGCTGCGGGACGGACGCTGCGATCTGGCGGGCAGGTACTACACGGTCGAGGAATGCATCCTGCATCCCCGCTCTCCCCGCCCCGGTGGCCCGCCGTTGATGCTTGGATCGGCGAGCCCTCGCATGCTGTCGATCGGCCTTCCGCACGTCGACCAGTGGAATGTGTGGTGGAGTCTGTTCGGCAACACCGCGGCAGGGTTCGGACGCGTGAGAGCCCGCGTCGACGAGGCGATCGTGGCGGCCGGGCGCCGACCAGCGGACGTCGAGGCCACTTGCGCGGTGCACGTGCGACTTCCCGGCGGTTCCCGACGCCAGATGGGCCACGAAGACGGCCCCAAGATGCGTCCGATAGAAGGCACGGCGTCCGAGATCGCCGATCAGCTGCGAGCGTTCGCGGCCGTCGGCGTGGCGCACATCCAGCTCGTCGTCGACCCAATCACGCGGGCTTCGATCGAGTCCTGCGCCGACATGCTCGCTCGCCTCGACGGCACCTGAGCCCCTTAAGCGGGCCGAAGGCGCTGCCGAAAAGAAGCCATGAGCACGGGAAGGAACGGCCGCGGCTTGGTATCCAGATCCGAGTGGCGCGGCATCCGTACGTTGGTGGGACGGGCACCAATGGACGGCCGATACACGGCCGCAGGTCGGCGGTCTCAACCTCCGAACCGCAAACGCCAAGGGTCTCAACCACTACTCGCTGATGACGTTCGGCGTCTGCGCCCTCTATCTCGTCGTCGCGTTTGTTACTCACTTCGTGCTGATCGGGTTCATTCCCCTGACTATGGCGCTGCGGGCCAAGCGTTCCGGCGAGACTCTTGCCCCGCTCGCAATGGCCGCCGTCGTCGGTGTCATTCTGATCAGCCTGGTCACGCTGGTCGGCTAACCGACGCGGGGCAGGCGTCGGTCGGAGCAGATACACGGGTTCGTTCGACCCATTCATCCGAGACTCGGATGTGCCGAATCTAAGGGCGATGGAAAGACGCATCCGGCAGAGAGGTACATGGCTCAGCCCGCAGGCTGCCTCTCGTGAACTCGGACTCGAACAGCACCAGCTCTTGCGCCTGATCGACAACGGCAAGATCCCGGCTCACCGGATAAGTCGCCGCTTCATCCGGCTCCGCCGCGTCGATGTCAACCGCGCCAAGTTCCTGGTCGGTTTGCCCGCCGGTGACGGGGGTTGTGTCAGGTCTACCGGCTTCCGCGTCGTCGAGGACGGCTCGTAGCCGGTCGGTCGCCGACGCGACACCCCAGGACCGATCCACGACCCGGTCCCGGGGACCTGGCCCGGCCCGGAATAGCGGGGCCCGAAAAGCGCTGGCTAGCACGGTTGCTCCAGGTGGATCGCTTGAAGGGATAGGAATGAAGGTCCGCAGCAGCATCAGAGTTCGTTGCGACGAGTGCAGACTCACGCGCCGCCACGGCGTTCTGCAGGTGAGGTGCACGAGCGCACCCCGCCACAACCGGCGCCACGGCTAGCCAACCCGGCCGGGTTCCTCGACGGGGGGCTGCGCTAGCGTGCGGCCCCGGGGCTATGGCTGGACGCGCTTAACTGCCGGCCAGCCGACCGCATCTCGGGGGAGGACCCGATGGACCATGACGAGGCTCGAGAGTTAGTCGCTACCGAGCGGGGTCGAGTGCAGCAGCTCCTCGACGACGTGGTCGCGGCGGGACGCGACGACCGAACGGCCGCGAACGAGCCCGGGGACATGACCGACTCGGCGGAACCGCTCACCACCGAGCAGAACGACGACGCCGTAGCGTCGGCGCTACGCGCCCGCCTGGAAGCGATCGGCCGGGCAGAAGAGCGTCTCGAAGAGGGATCCTTCGGGAGATCCGTGCGGAGCGGGCTGCCGATTCCCGATGACCGGCTCCGAGCGGATCCGGCCGCAGAACTCACCGTCGAGGAAGCCCAACAGGCTCGCTGATCGGCTCGCCCGGGCCGTGCATGCCGCGCTGCCCGAGGACCCTGAGGTGGCTGGTCTGCTCGCCCTCATGCTGCTTACCGACGCCCGCCGCCCCGCCCGCACCCGGGCCGACGGCGAACTGGTGCCCCTCGCCGAGCAGGACCGCACCCTCTGGGATCGGGGTCTCATCGCGGAGGGGCTGGCCCTCATCACCCGGGCCTTGAAGCGAGGGCAGATGGGCGAGTACCAGGTGCAGGCGGCCATCGTTGCACTCCACGATCAGGCGGCCCGCCATGCCGATACCGACTGGTCCGCGATCCTGTCCCTCTATGACCGGCTCGAACAGATGACCGGCAACCCGATCGTGACCCTGAACCGGGCCGTCGCCGCGGCCATGGCTCACGGACCAGACGCCGGTCTCGCGCTGCTCGACGATCTCGGCGAGCGGCTCGGCGACCATCACCGTCTCCATTCTGTGCGCGCCCACCTCCTCGAGTTGGCGGGCGACACCACGTCGGCGATCGTCGAGTTCCGGGCCGCGGCCGCCCGCTCCATGAACCTCCGCGAACAGCAGTACCTCACCACGAAAGCCGCCCGCCTCGCCACCGAGCCGGCCGACGACTGAAGCATTGGGAGCGGGCGTTCCGACTTTCGACCTATGGCTCTGATCGCTCAGACACGTTCGACGATGTAGAGCCTATTGCCGTCTGGGTCGCGGAGGGAGAACATCGGTGGCACGCCCGGCCAACGCAGGACCTCGGGGTCGGCGTCAAGGCCGCCAGCGCCCAGGGCGGCATGGTCGGCGTCGGCGTCTTCGGTTGTGAAGCGAATGCCGGTATCGATCCCGATGGGCTGGCCGGCAGGCGGCGAAACGAGCGCGATGCTGGTTGCGGCTCCGGGCGGAGCGACTTCGATCCAGCGTTGACCGTCACCGAAGGGGACGTCGAGTCGCTTCTCGAAGCCGAGCTTGCCGACGTAGAACCCAAGCGCTCGCTCGTGGTCTGTGACGGGGACGCCGACCGTTCCCACCTGTGTGATGCGGGTCTTCTGCGCTTCGCTCATGCGATCTTCTTTTTCATTCGTCGTCTTCACGGGTGGTGTCATGACTGCCTCTCTGATCCCGCTGAGCCGTACATCAGGGATCCCGGGGTGGTGAGCAACTCGCCGGTCTCCAGCCACGTCTTCAGGCCGGAGAGAATCATCGGCCAGCCGCCGTAGAGCTGGTCGTTCGCGCCATCGCGAAGCTGATCGTGGGTCACGGTCAGACGGCAGGAGTCGCCGATTGGCTCGATTTCCCAGGTGACCCTCGAGGTGCCCTCGCTCTTCACGTCGTCGCCCCACAGCGCCACCATGCTCTGGACCAGCCGGCGCGGAGGGTCGACCTCGAGGTTCTCCCCTTCTCCCAGAAGCCCGGGAGCATTCGGGTGGCTCATCTCAAAGCGGGAGCCGATCGTCCAGTCGGATTTGACCCGGTTGCCGAACTGATACTTGCTCCTGATCTCGCCGTCGGTGATCGCCTCCCAGAGGCGCTCCGGGGTCGTTCGGATGTAGATCTCGAAGACCTTCTCCATGGGACTCTCCAATCTCTGCTTGAGGTCGCTGAGCGTGGCGGCCCACGGCTCGGCGTACTTGCTCACCCACCGGTCGTGGACGAGCCGGATAGGAACAGCGTTAAGGAAGTGGAGCTTCTCGCGGCCTTGCCGCCTGGTGACCACGAGGCCGGCTTCTTCGAGCTGCTTCAGGTGCTTCATGACGCCAAAGCGCGTCATCGAGAAGCGCTCCTCGAGGGCACTCAACGTCTGCCCATCCTCGCGAAAGAGCTCGTCGAGCAAGCTGCGCCGAGTCGGGTCGGCAAGGGCTCTGAACACAGCGTCCACCCCGCCATGATAGGTGACTATTTGGTCACATGTCAATGGTGACCAGGAGGCGGCTTTCGGTTCAGACCCGCACGTACTCGTAGTCGATCGGCTTCTGGTGGACACCCGTCGACGGGGCGGCGACCCAGCCGGCCATCTGGCCGGGCTCGTGCACGCCGGTCATCAGCGACTCGATGTACGCCCGGTCGGCGTCTGTGGGCAACCAGGTCGCCCCTGGAGCGGACCACTCGTCATCCGTCAGCAGGCGACCGTCCGGGCTCACCTGACCCGAGGCGAATTCGCCGACGACCCGGTTGAAGCCGATGTGGGGGAGTACCAGCGTGCGGTCGACCTCCGCAAGGGTCCGGTTCCATCGGTCGACACCCTTCTGGCAATCGGCGATGTAGTCCTCGCGAAGGGTCTCGTTGAGGGCCGACAGCGCCGGCGCCTCACGTTCGCCGATCTGCCCATCGACCACGCAGGGAACAGTTCGGGTGGCGGTGTGTAAGCGGTGGTCGTCCTCGCGCCTTTCCTCCTGGAACCTGCCTTTGAGCCCAGCCGCGTAGTAGTTGGCGGCGTTGGTCGACGTCTCCGCGCCAAACAGGTCCAACGAGACGCTGTAGTGGAAGTTGAGGTAACGCTGCAGGGTCGCCACGTCGATCCCCCCGTAGGGGCGGATGTCGTCGGTGTCGTGCTCTTTCATCAGTTCGACCGTTCGCTGGACCACCCGTCCGACCCCCGTGGCGCCGACGAACATGTGGTGGGCTTCCTCCTTGAGCATGAAGTCGCAGGTCCGGGACAGCGGGTCGAAGCCACTTTCGCGGAGGGAGGCCAGCTGGAACTTGCCGTCGCGATCGGTGAAATAAGTGAAGAAGAAGAACGACAGCCAGTCCGGCGTCGTCTCGTTGAACGCTCCCAGGATGCGCGGGTTGTCGTGATCGCCGGAATGGCGCTCCAGCATCTCGTCCGCTTCGTCGCGGCCGTCGCGACCGAAATAGCGGTGTAGGAGGTACACCATCGCCCACAGGTGCCGACCCTCTTCGACGTTGACCTGGAACAGGTTGCGCAAGTCGTACAGGCTCGGCGCAGTGAGGCACAGCGAGCGTTGCTGCTCGACCGACGCCGGTTCGGTGTCGCCCTGCACGACCACGAGGCGGCGGAGGTCAGCCCGGTGTTCCCCGGGCACCTCCTGCCAAACGGCGTCGCCCTTGGCGTCACCGAAACTGATCCGGCGGTCTTGCTCGGCGTCGGCCAGGAAGATCCCCCACCGGTAGTCGGGCATCTTGACGTAGTCGAAGTTCGCCCATCCCTCGTGCCCGACCGCGATGGCCGTACGGAGGTAGACGTCGTTGTCCTGGAAAGCGACAGGACCGAGCTCCCTCCACCAGGACACGAACCTCGGCTGCCACGATTCGAGTGCCCGCTGGAGGCGGCGGTCGCCGGCCAGCCCGACGTTGTTGGGGATCCTGGCATCGATGTCGACAGTGCTCATGGCGATACGTCCTCAGACTCGTGCCCGGTCGAACGACGGTCGCGAGCCGGTGCCGAAGCGGCGTAGGGCGCCCTCCGGACCGACCGCGTTTGGGCGCTGAAAGACCCAGTTCTGCCACGCCGTCAACCTCGCGAAGATTTTGGTCTCCATCGTCTCCGGGCCGACGAAACGGAGGTTGGCCTCCAAGCCGGTAAGAGCGTCCGGCGAGAAGCTGTTGCGCTCCTCGAGCGTCAACCGCACCTCGTCGTCCCAGTCGATCTCGTCAGGCGTGAACGTCACCAGGCCGACACCGATGGCCTCGGCCGCGAGCAGGTCCTTGCCGATGTGGTCTCGGGCCGCGTCCAGGACCTCATCCCGTCCCCAGAACCGGGTGGCGAGCCGGCTGATCCCGTTGGACATCGGGAACCATCCGTCGTTGGCGCTGGATAGGCGAAGGACCGCCAGGCCGCGGTCGCTCTCCGAGTCGGTGCCGTCAAGCATGAATGAACGGTCGGCGGCAAGGGCGAGCTCGGCGAGGAGGCCGGCGAAGCAGCTGCCCGGCTCGATCAACGCGACCAAGGTGCGGGCGGAGAGATCGAGGCGCTTCAACGTGCGGGCGAAGTACAAGCGGATCTCTCGGACCAGCCAATGGCTGGAGTCGGCCAGGATCTCTTCGGCGGCGAGGATGGCGGCCGGGTCACCCTCCGTCCGGAGAACCCATGTGCCGACCGCGGGCTCGTTGAACCGGAGCCGAAGGATGGCGTCGTCGAGCTGGCGGGTCACCGCGAGCAGCCAAGCGGAGGCGCCCGCCGCCACCAGCTCGTCCGGGTTGGAAGGCTGGGCACCGGTCGGTCCGTGGATCGTGATGAAAGCGGCTCCGAGTCCTCGATCAATCTCCACCGTAACCGCCCCGTAGCGGATCAAGTCCTCCTCTACGGTGACGTCGAGCGGGAACAGAGCCACCCCCGGCCCGTGGTCGGGACGGTCCGATGCCGCGGCGCGGGCGCTGGCTCGCGCCCCGACCAACTCGTCGAAACGGCTGCGAGGGGCGACCGCGTCGACCAGTCCCCAGTCGACGGCGTGGTGGCCCTTGATGCCTTCGGTGCGGGTGGCGAGGACGTCGGCGAGATCGCGCCGAACGTGGCGCTTGTCTACAACGCGGGTGAGCCCACCGGTGCCCGGGAGGACGGCAAGGAGCGGCACCTCGGGAAGCGACACCGCCGAGGCCCGATCGTCTACGAGCAGGATTTCGTCGCACGCCAGCGCCAACTCGTAGCCGCCACCCGCGGCCGTGCCGTTCACGGCGGCGATCCACGTCTGGCCGGAGTGGGCGGTCGCATCCTCGATGCTGTTGCGGGTCTCGTTGGTGAACTTGCAGAAGTTCACCTTGTGGCCGTGGGTCGCGCCCGCCAGCATCTGAATGTTCGCGCCGGCACAGAAGACCTTGTCGAGCCCGCCGGTGAGGATGACCGCCTTGACCTCGGGGTGCTCGAAGCGGAGGCGCTGTATAGCGTCGTAGAGCTCGATGTCGACAACGAGGTCGTAGCTGTTGAGTTTCAGCTCATAGTCACCGTCCAGACCCGCCTCGGGCGTGACTCGCATCGTGAGTGTCGCCACGGCGCCGTCGACTTCGAGGCTCCAGTGTCGGTACAAGCTCGGATTGGTCACGAACTCAATCGGCAGAGGTGTGCTCACTGGACCCTTCCATCGTGGGTTCTGCGATTATGTTACAGACGTATGGTGTCACGTCAAGAGATTGTCGAATATCACGCGACCCCGCTCAGGTCGCGGTTCGCTCGGATTCTTCGTACCAACCGTTCGCGCTCGGACTCCACGATGCATGCCGATCGTCGAAGAGGGCCTTGGCCCGCCGCCCGGGCCACCGGTCGGGAAGCAGCTGACCGGGGATCTCGGGGTCGACGAACGGGAAGTGTCGCCACGCATGCACAAGCTCGGTCAGGGCCGCGAACCGCGCCTCGTCGGTGCGCGGGGATCGCCGGTCGAACGCGGCGATGAAATCCTCATACCGGCTGGCTAGAGCGCCGAGGTCCCATGCCCTACCGAGCAGCTCGCCCACCGAGACACTGGCGCCCACTTCGGCCCGGAACACGACGGCCGCCGGAAGCAGTCCGAGCTCCTCGAGGGCAGCTTTCGCCAGCCCCTCTCTGTCCACGTGGGGCGACAGTGCCACTCCTGGGCCAAGGAACCCGAAGCCGGCGAAGCCGAGCTGACTCCTCAGCTGGTGGCGTTTCGCCCTTTGGTCCTCAGGGACCGAGCACAAGACGACCAGCCACCGCTCGTCCCACGCACCCTCGACATTCCCAAACCCGTAGATGCGCGCCGTGCCTGCGGTGAGCAGCTGGCGCCCGTGTTCCGTGAGGTGCAACCGGGCCCGGCGGCCGACCTTCTCGGTCCACACGATGCCCTGTTCGGCGAGTCGGGCCACCGCTTGTCGGGCGTTCCGGGCCTCGACGCCGAGCACACCGAGCGATCGGACCACCGTCGACGTCCACACCGAACCGCGGTGGGAAAGCACGAACTCGCCCAGCGTCGTCAGCAAGAGTGCCTTTGCACTTGAGCCGGACCGAGGACGCAGCGCGCTGTCAGACATCGAGTCCTTTGTACACCGACCGCTGGGTGGCCGTCCCGCCGCTCGGTGGGCGGGTTTGCCGAGGCTGAAGGCACTCGGCGTCAGGCTGGCCATCGACGACTTCGGCACGGGCTATTCGTCCCTCGTCTACCTGAAGCGCTTTCCCGTCGATCAACTAAAGATCGACATGGGCTTCGTACGCGGCCTAGGTCACGACCCGGACGACTACGCCATCGTCGCTTGTGTCGTTGGCCTGGCCCAGGCGGTTGGCATCGACACGGTGGCCGAAGACGTCGAGACAGCCGAGCAGCTCGGCGCGTCACAGGAACTCGGCTGCGCCTTCGGCCAAGGCTTCTTGTGGAGCCGGCCGGTCCCGGCCGTGGAGCTCGAAAGAACGGTCCTCGCTGACCTGGGTCATGGGCGGCAACGCAGAAGACAGCCGCGCCGTCAATGTCCCTCGGGAATGAGCACGACCCGCCCGACGGCTTGACGGCTTTCGAGGTAGGCATGGGCAGCCGCCGCATCGGCGAGCGAATAGGTGCGGTCGACCAGCACCCGGAGTTCGCCGGCCGCAACCTCGGCCACCAGGCGGGCGATCATCGTTTGGGCTCGCTCCGTGGCGATCTCGGCGCCGAGGAACACCCCGGTGAGCGACTGGTTGCCCATTCCGAGCAATGAGACATCGAGGGGTTGTGGGTCACGGCCGGCCTGGCCCACGCTGATGCAGCGGCCGCGATAGGTCAGACACTGGACGCTGCCCACCAAGACGGAGCCGCCAACCGAATCGACCACCAGGTCGACGCCGCGCCCGGACGTGACCGATCGCACGGCGTTGACCCAATCGGGGTCCGTGTAGTTGATGCCGTGATCGAGACCGAACGGGCGTAGCCGTTCGAGGCGATCGTCAGTTGATGCGGTAGCCATCACAGTCGCTCCGGCGCGCTTCGCCATCTGAATGGCGGCCAGGCCGACGCCTCCCGCTCCCGCCTGGATGAGGACGGTCTCGCCGGCTCGTAGATGGCCGAATTCGAAGAGGCAGTCATCGGCCGTACCGAAGGCGACCGGCACGCAGGCGGCGGCGACGATGTCGGCGCCATCCGGAATGATCCAGGTCAGCATGGCCGGCACGACCGCCAACTCGGCATGCGATCCGGACAGCATGGTGGCGACGACGCGCTGACCAACATGGCGGTCGCTGACGTCGGCGCCTACTTCGCGAATGGTGCCGGCGCACTGGTATCCGACGATGTGTGGTGTCGAGGTCATCATGCCGCCGGCCCGGTTGAGCGTGTCGCCGCCTTCTATGCTTATGGCTTCGACCTCGATGAGCACGCCGGCTGGATATACGACGGGGTCGGCGACGTCCTCGTACCGAACCACGTCAGGAGGGCCAGTCTGGTAGTAGACGGCTGCCTTCACGGGCCGCACTCTAGAGGTCCTGGCGAAGAAATAGGGGAAAGGGTCACCCTGGACTCACATGGTGGGGGTCGAGACCGCTTGCTGCACCGGAATGGCTCGGCGCACGGAATGGCGAACGGGGGAAGCGGGGTCGACGCGTGACCGTCTGCTCTGCGTTACAAGCTGTGATTTCGCTGGAGGAATCGCACACTGATGGAGAGCTCGGGCCCGACGACAAGGGCCGGTTTGTGACTTGGCCACCGATGAGTTCGCGGCTGGCGGGACGTCGTTACGTGCGGACACATTTCTTGGCGTGTCGAGGAGGACGTATGGTGACCCAGGGTCTAGCGGAAGAGGCAGAGCGATGAGCGGGGTACGCGTACTGGTCGGTACCCGGAAGGGCGCCTTCATCCTGACGGCAGACGCCATGCGCCAGGCGTGGGACGTCGCCGGCCCGCTTTTCGGGGGCTGGGAGATGTACCACCTCAAGGGATCCCCGGTGGACGCCGACCGTATCTACGCGTCCCAGTCGACCGGATGGTTCGGGCAGCTCATTCAGCGCAGCGACGACGGTGGGCGTACATGGGAGGCGGTCGGCAACGAGTTCCGCTACGACGGCGTGCCCGGCACCCATCAATGGTACGACGGCACGCCGCACCCGTGGGAATTCGCCCGGGTCTGGCACCTTGAGCCGTCGCTCACTGACCCGGACACCGTTTACGCCGGCGTCGAGGATGCCGGATTGTTCGTTTCCCGCGACGGCGGCGTCACCTGGCAGGAGCTCTCGGCGTTGCGCGAACACAAATCCGGGTCGTCCTGGCAGCCCGGCGCCGGCGGGATGTGCCTCCACACGATCGTCCTCGACCCGGTCGAAACCGAGCGCATGTTCGTCGCCATCTCGGCCGCGGGCGTGTTCCGAACCGATGACGCCGGTGAGACGTGGAAGGCGATCAATCGGGGCCTTCGATCCGAGGGCATCCCCGACCCGGACGCAGAGGTGGGCCACTGCGTCCACCATGTCGCCATGCATCCCAACCGCCCCAACGTGCTGTTTATGCAGAAGCACTGGGATGTCATGCGCAGCGACGATGCCGGCGAGTCCTGGCACGAGATCAGCGGCAACCTGCCAACCGACTTCGGCTTCGCTATCGATGTCCACGCCCACGAACCTGAGACCGTCTATGTCGTGCCGATCACGAGCGACTCGGAGCACTATCCCCCCGACGGCCGGTTGCGCGTCTACCGCAGCCGCACCGGCGGGAATGAATGGGAACCGCTCACCCAGGGCTTGCCGCAAGCCAACTGCTACGTGAACGTGCTCCGTGACGCCATGACCGTCGACGGCCTGGACCCCTGCGGGGTGTACTTCGGGACGACCGGCGGCCAGGTGTATGCCTCCTCCGACGCCGGGGACAGCTGGACACCGATTGTCCGGGACCTGCCGTCGGTGCTCTCTGTGGAGGTGCAAACGCTGCCGTGATCCGCGTCGTCCTACCAGAGCACCTGCGCACACTCGCCCAGGTCTCGGGCGAGGTACGGCTCGACGTCGAGAGTCCGGCGACCCAGGGCGCCGTCCTCGACGCTCTCGAAGCCCGCTATCCGGTGCTGCGCGGGACGATCCGTGACCACGGGACGCGACGGCGCCGGCCTTTCGTGCGATTCTTCGCCGGCGAAAGGGACCTGTCCCACGAGGCCGCGGACGCTCCGCTTCCCGAGGCCGTCGCGGCGGGCACTGAGGCGTTCTACGTTGTCGGGGCGATGGCCGGCGGATAGCCGTAGCGACGCGCCGCCGGGGCTAACGCCGTTGCACGATCGTCTTGCCCCGGTTGGGATGCCAGGATTCGATGACGAGGTGATCGGCAGGCGAGCCGACCTTGGTTAGGACGACTTCATCGATGTCGACCCGGAACCGGTGCGACGAGTCGCCTGGTTCACTGTCCACGATCTCGACAGCTCGTCCAGACACCTTGGCGTCACCACCCCACGAACCCGTGTCGTCCGCGGGCGGATCGAGAGCAGGACTATGGAGGGCCAATCGTGGATCCGCCCGCAGATCGAGGGCCTTGAGCGAGCGAGGCATCATTCCGAGCGTCAGTTGACCGTCCACGATGTCAGCCTCTGTCCCGCTGATCCGTGGTGAGCCGTCTCGACGCAGCGTTGCCAACGTCATGTGCTTCTGAGACTGCAACAAGGCCTGAACCCGGCGGGCGAAGTCAGGCTCCGCGCTCGCAAAATCGCTCCAGCTGGTCACGCTTCGCATCTTCCCAGAACGCGCGAGTATCGCGGTATGCCTCCCGACAGAAACATCTATGCCGCGCTCGACAACCTGGTCGAGCACTGGTCGCCCCGTACCGTTGCGGTGGTCAACGACTACGATGTGCGCGTCGTCAAGGTGCAGGGCGACTTCATTCGTCACCGCCACTCCGAGACCGACGAATTCTTCCTGGTCCTCTCCGGGCAACTCACCATCGCCATGGACGATGGCAAGGTGCAACTCCATCCCGGCGACACCTACGTCGTCCCAAAGGGCCGACATCATCAGCCCTCCGCCGATGCGGAAACCACGCTGCTTTTGTTCGAGCCGAGCGTGACGGTCAACACGGGGGACAGTCCTGCGCCGAAATCATGATGTCAGCGTGATGACGGTCTTGCCCCGAGCCTGTCCCGCGAGGAGGTGACGCACGATCGCGGCGCCGAGGCACGAGGCCACGACCTACCTCCTCCCCTCGGACCACAGCTTGGACCACGAGGCGGCAGTCGGGCGACCGTCGCCGGCCAGAGCCACGCATAGGTCGAGGCGTGGATCGGAGATGGATGCCAGTCGATCCCACCAATCGCGTGCCCGTCGGAGAGCGACATGTCCTGGTGGCCCGCGGCCGCGACTACGCCGACGTGGCGCCCCTCAAAGGCATCTACAGCGGCGGGCCGGCGCAGAGTGTCGGCGTGCTCGTCGAACTCACCCGTCTGGGCTGAGCGGACCCTTTCCCCGCATGGAACTCATCCCGACGATGAGTCTCAGCGCTCGCGGTCGTCGTAGCTATGTGTCGCGACGAGAGGCGAAGCCCATGGTGGTGCTCGTGCACGGTGACGCGGAGGTGGCGAGCTGGCCGCTTCCCATGCGAGGCCGCCCCGATCTTTCGCTGGTGGACGCACTGGCCCGGCTGCAGCTCGCGGCGGGACGGCTCGGCTGCTCAATCCGCTTGCGGGGCGCGTGCTCGGAACTGTGGGAGCTGCTCGACCTGGTCGGGATGGCCCAGTTCATTGGCCGGATCGGCGCCTTAGTCGTCGAGGTGAGCGGGCAGCCCAAATGCGCCGAAGAGGTCCGTGTCCAGGAAGTTGTGATACCCGGAGATCCGGTCGCCTGAGATTTCGAGTACCACAATGGCCCACGGCGTGTGACCGCCATGCGGATCGATTCGATACTGGCCGAACCCCGCGCATCCATTGGCTTCGATCGGAATGAGGCGCGAGCCGCGGCACCCGATACCGGCGCCAAGGAGCCACTGGCCGATCTCGTCTCTCCCTCGCAGCCACATGGCGTAGGGCGGCATCGACTGGATGGCGTCCTCGCGGAGGAGCGTGATCAGCATGGGGATGTCGTAGCGCTCGAAGGCGTCGACGTAGCGGCTGAGGAGTTCCGCCTGATCGGCGGTTACAGCCGGCGAACTGCCGGCGCGGACGTCACTGGCGGTCAGGGTGGCCCGGGCGCGCTGGAGCGCGCTGTTCACCGATGCCACGCTGGTGTCGAGTAGCTCGGCTACCTCGGTCGCCTGCCAGCGCAGGACCTCGCGAAGGATGAGCACCGCTCGTTGCCGGGCGGGCAGATGCTGCAGGGCGGCCACGAACGCGAGGCGGATCGACTCCTTCGCTTCCGCCAGTTCGGCCGGGTCGCCGTCCTCGGGCAAGACGCGGGAGTCCGCGATCGGGGTCACCCACAGGTTCTCGGAGAGCAACGGGCCCAGATGGGCCGGGTCGGCCGGGGACGACGGACCCATCTCCATCGGCCGGGCGCGGCGCTGCCGGCCGCGCAACATGTCGAGGCACACGTTGGTGGCGATGCGGTAGAGCCACGAGCGCAAGGCTGATCGGCCCTCGAAGCTTTCAAGCGCCTTCCATGCCCGCACCATCGTGTCCTGCACAGCATCCTCGGCCTCGAATCCCGAACCGAGCATGCGGTAGCAGTAGCCGGTCAGTTCCCGGCGGTATCGCTCGAGGTCTTCGGGCTTGATGTCCTTACTCATGGTGTCGGAGTTCACGGCCACGGGGATCGATCCTACGCCCGTACCCCTCGGTACACGTCGCCCGCGTCGGTCCGCTCGATGATCGGGCTGCAGGGTGGGGTCGAGTGCCGATATCGCCACGAATTGCCTCCTCCGTCGCCGCCGCGCCCGACGCGGGCGGACACCTCTAACGACGACGGAGAGGCCCGGAACTCATCGCGGAGCCCCGGGCGCCGCCTCAGGTTGGACGGTCCGCCGTGGCGGAACTCATCGCCCTATCCCGTCGTCGCGTTGTAGATGTCGGACAGCTCTCGAGCGATCCGGCCCAGCTCTTGGCGGACCTCCGGAGGCGACAAGACCTCGACCCGGGCCCCGAAGCTGGCCAGATTGGCGGCCGCCGCCCCGGCGCTGGGAAACGTGGCCCGAAACTGCGGCCACCCGGTTCCACCCTGCTCGTGGGGCGCGTCGAGGGCGGTCATTCGGGCCCAACCGGTCAGACTGGCCCGTACCCATCCGACCGCATCGGGGGCGACCCGCAGGTCGACGGCGAGGGAGTCCACCCGATGCGGGAACTGTTCGACGACGGCTTCCCACGCCTCGGCCAGGTCGAAGTCCTCCGGGCGCTCGACCGGTTCGTCCGTTCGAGACACGGATCGGACGCGTGACACGCGGAAGGTCCGCAATCCCTCCGCTGTTCCGGCGATGAGATACCACGTCCCGCTCTTGGACACGAGTCCAAACGGATGCACCCGGCGACCGGTCGGGGCCTGCCCCGGCTTGGCGTAGGCCAGCTCGACCTGCACACCGGCCATGACGGCCTCGCGCAACGCGTCGACATGTCGGGATTGCGGCTCGGCCTTCCGGCCCCACCGCACCGGGTCCACGTGCACGGCCGAGTGGGCGGCCGTGGCCTGGTCTCTCAGAGGCTCCGGCAGCGCGGCGAGGAGCTTGCGCAGGGCCGACCGGACTCCAGGTTCGACTCCGAGCCCGGCGAGCCGTTCCGGTCCGGCCACCAGGAAGAGCGCCTCCGCCTCCGCGGCGGTGAGCCCCGACAGGTTCAACTTGTGCCCGCCGAGCAAGGCCCAGCCGCCGCCCCGGCCCCTCTGCGAGTACACCGGCACGCCCGACGCGCTTAGCGCGTCGAGGTCTCGCCGCATCGTTCGCTCCGAGGTCTCGAGCCGCTCGGCGAGATCGGCGGCGGTGAGCTGGCCGTGGGTCTGGAGCAGCAAGAGGATGGCGACCAACCGGTCGGCGCGCATATCGTCACCGTACCAATGAAATAGGACAAGGGATGGCCGCTTCTCGGCCGTATCGTTGCCTATGACCGATACAACCGAGGAGGCAACGTGTCTGACATCGCCGCAGATCCCCGCCCGCAGCTGTACGCCGCCTTCGATCAGGCGAGTCGGATGGTGGCCGGCGTGGCGCCCGAGCTCCTGGGTCGCCCGACACCGTGCGCCGATTTCGACGTCGCCGCGCTAACCGAACACCTCGTCGGAGTCGCCCGGCGGGTGGCCGCGGTGGGACGGGGCGAACCCCAGGCCGGTCGCGTCGACGTCAGCGACGTGGCCGAGGATGGTTTCGCCAAGGCGTTCGACGAGGCCCGCCAGCAGGCATTCGCGGCGTGGGACGACGACAGCGTCCTGGGTAAGGAGCTGGTCTTGCCGTTTGCGACTCTGCCCGGAGCGGTGGTTGCCCAGGTGTACACGATGGAGTTGACGATGCACGCGTGGGATCTGGCGTCCAGTACGGGCCAGCTCGACGGGCTCGATCCGGGACTGGCGGAGATCGCCCTTCCGGTCGCGAAACAGGTGCTGCCGCCGGAGCCGCGGGGTGGCGAGCTTCCCTTTGGTCCGGTCGTCGGTGTGGCCGAGGACGCGTCGTCCTACGACCGCCTGGCCGGCTACCTGGGCCGCCGCCCGGCCTGATCGACTGTCCCGACGACACAAGCAAAGGACGACCTATGGACTGGAAGCTGGAACTCGTCGCCGTCCCCGTCTCGGACGTGGACCGCGCCGTCCCGACGGCAACGGGTGGGCGGTACAGCCGGTTCCCATCCGTAATTGATTCCTGGGATGTCACATTCGGCGTGCTTGTCTCGTCCTTAGAATTGGATGACGAGCGTGACGAGGCCTCAGTGAACGGCGGCCCAAGCCGGGACCGAGAGGGACCAGACGCGCCCATCGACCTGATGTGCTCTACGCCCTGGTGGTCCTCGAGACGACCGGCGATCGCATAAGCGACATCCACGCCATCCTCGATCCGGCCATCACCGGCCTTAGCTCCAACCCAACCGCTGACCAGCTGACGTAGATGGCCCGGTCAGCCGTTGCTGATGATCCGTTCGGCCCGTACGAATACGGCGGCGCGCCGCTCGGCCGCCATGATCCGGTCGTACTCGGCCCAGTTCTCGTGCGTCCCGCCGGCGGCGACGAAGACACGGCGGAGAAGCTCGGGAATCTCGGGCGCCGTGATGCCTCCGTCGAGGTCGTCGGGGCCGGCGATGCTGACCGGCCCCTCGACGGTCACCCACCGGAAGCCCGAATGAAACACGATGGCGGCGCGCCCTGTGCGGCGAAGATGACGCAGTTTGGCGGCGCTACCTCCGATCACGATCCCGATCGCAGCTTCCGACGTGACGGGGTCGTCGATCACTCCGGCACTGACCAGCGTCGCGTGAATCGTCCCGTCCGGTCGCGTGGTGGCGACGACGGCCAGATGGTTCGCGTCGCCGGAAAGATCTTTGACGAGGTCGAGATCGACTGGCATGCAGGTACTTCTCCTACCACGAGGACGATACGGCGGCTCGAAGTGTGACATGAAAACGKTCTSGAGGACTGGCGCATCGACTACAACATGAACAGGCCYTCTCCTGGGGTCGCTGAGCTGTCGCGTGACGTTGCATAGAGGCGGCATCTGACCCGTTCTGCAACACGTGTCCACCGGTGTGGTGCACGTGGCTGTTATGCATGGCGCCCGTGACGAGATCCCGGGGAGTTGAGGGTGACGTGAGCGGCATCGGCACCGAGCTGGCCGCTGTCGCGGCGGGCTTCGGCCGATGAGCCCCGATGTTGCGGCGGTGCAACTGCGAGCCGAGCATGCGGTCGAACTCGGTGAGCTGCTGGAGTTCTTGGGCAGCTGGTTCGACCACGCTCCCGACGTTGTGGCTGAGGCCCTGGTGAGCTTCTGCGGCGCGGGCTACTCCGTCGAGGACCTGCGGGCTGATGTTGCCCGCTTCGCGTTCCTGCTGGGCGGCGACGACGAGCGGTTCGTGTTGGGCTACGACCGGTGAGGGCGTTCCGGGTGAGCCTGCCGTCGGGGGTGCGGTATTGGACGGTGTTGGATGAGAACCTGGCCGTGGTCGCCGAGGCGGACGCCTACCTGCGCCACGTCCGGTTCGGCCGGGATGGTTCGGAGCTGACCACGAAGTCCTACGCGGGCGGCATCGCGTTGTTCTTGCGCTGGTGTGCCCGCAGCGGCCGGCACTGGCATGCCGGGGTCGAGCATCTGGGGTTGTTCATGGTGTGGCTGCGACACGCGGGGCCGGAGGTGAGCGGCGTGGATGCCGTCGGTGTCGAGGTGGGGGAAGTGCTGTCCGGTCCCGGCCGTGAGCCGGTGCGCGGTGCCCGCCGGGTCAACGCGGTGTTGGCCGCGGTCCGCGGGTTCGTCGTGCACGCGGTCACCTCGGGCCAGGCCCCCGTCAGCCTGGTGCCGTTGCTCTATGAGCTGGCCGACGACCGTGACCTGCCCGAGCAGGCACGACACGAGGACGGTCGGATGGCGTGGCGGATGCGGGCCCGGCACCGGCTACAGGAACCGGAGACAGCGGTGGACCGGGCCAGCGACGAGGAGATCGTGGCCCTGCTGCACGGGTGCCGGTCGGCCCGGGACCGGCTGGTGGTGCTGCTGATGGCTCGAGCGGGCCTGCGCCGGGGAGAGCTGTGCGGGCTGCGCCGCAGCGACGTCCATCTGCTGTTGGACTCCCGCCCGCTGGGCTGTGAGGTCGAGCGGGCGCATCTGCATGTGGTCCGCCGCGACAACCCCAACGGGGCGTGGGCCAAGTCCCGCCGTCAGCGGTGGGTGCCGCTGGACTTCCTGGTCGTGCAGGCCTTCGACGCGTATGAGTTCGAACGCCTGGGCGTGCGGGGAGCCCAAGACAGCGATTTCGTGCTGGTCAACTTGTTTCGCCAACCGGTGGGCGCGCCGATGCGACCGGACGCGGTCAACGAGCTGATGGCGGCGTGCTCGAGGCGGGCGGGCCTCGCTCGGGCGGTGTCGCCCCATCAGCTCCGCCACGCGTTCGGGAGCAACGTGGCCGACTGCGGGGGCGGCCTCGATGAGGTCGCCGAGCTGTTGGGTCACGCCTCGATGAGCTCGTCGCAGGTGTATCTGCATCCGGACCCGGCCCGGCTGCGCGACGCCATCGACCGCGTCCCCAGCCCCCGCGAGCAGACAGGAACCGACCGATGAGCACGGCCGGCCTGCACGCCACCAACGACACCAGCACCGCGCTCACCGCTGCAGCTGCGACGCGCGATGTCTCGCATGTGTTCGCCACCGCGGACGGTCTTGATGGGCGGACGGTTCGGCTCGCGGCGATGATCGATCCGGTGTTCCTCATAGAGGCGGGA
>JRHI01000024.1_pt1 | contig 135753 bp, 110 predicted proteins | sample 215371 | NCBI WGS metagenome assembly JRHI01 (sample SAMN02929681, study PRJNA255918) | sediment metagenome | biome: cave system; feature: Ice Cave; material: Sediment; isolation source: sediment from deep within a dark volcanic ice cave with no known source of... ...
ATCTCCTTGCCAAGGAGAAAGTCGCGGGTTCGATCCCCGTCTCCCGCTCCAGATTTACTTGAGCATTGGGTGACCGCAGGCTCGGTATTTGCAGGAGAGAGTGTGTTGTCCTCATGGGCAAGTGCATATGCAACTTACGACGAGGCCAACTTTACTTTGTGCGGGAAAGGGTGCCAGCCATCTCTGGCAAGGATGTCAGACCGCATTTCTGATATCCTCCCCGCAAGGGGATAGTGCCAGAAAGGAGTCGCCTGCGGGCGGCGTTTGGTGATTGCCTCTCTGTGCTTCCCAATTTTTTTTATTGTAGCCACAATCTGTAAGCAGGTTGCGTGTAGCTTTATGATACAAAATTATTGATTTAGAATGTACACCTGTTGGAGGAAACGTGAAGAAGGTTTCGGTTGAAAAATTAGCTACCAGTGAGGCAGTCCTTGAAGTAGAATTGTCCTGGGACGAACTGGAAAAGGCTTCGGATAAAGCGTACCGCAAGTTGGTACAAAAAGTTGATGTGCAGGGCTTCCGCCGGGGCAAAGCTCCCCGCTCCTTGCTTGAACGCAAGCTCGGCAAAGAATATATCTACCAGGAAGGTCTTGATGAACTGATTACCGAGACCTATCGCAACGCTGTCAAAGAGCATGAACTGAACCCCATAACCAGGCCCGAGCTGGATGCCCCCATTTTAGAGCTGGGCCAGCCCTACCATTTCAGCTTGAAAGTGCCGATTATTACTCCTGTAGTGCTTGGTGATTACTCCTCCCTCCACTTTGACCGCGAAGAGGCTAATGTTACCTCCGAAGAGGTCGAGCAAGAGTTAGCGTCGATGCATGCCAGGCAGACTACCTGGCATGAAGTTGAACGGTCCGCTGACTATGATGACCGCGTGACGGTCGATCTTAAGCTCACGGTCGAAGAGCAGAGCATCTCCGACCTGAAAGACAACCCGTTTGAACTCACGCGCGAGCGCTACGGCATGTTCTCCGGTATGGACGAACATATTGTTGGCATGCAGGTAGGCGAGAGCAAAGAGTTTACCACCGTCCTGCCAGAAGACTATAACAACGAAAAATTGGCCGGAAAAGAAGCTCACTACGCTGTGACCCTCCATAAAGTGGAGGTTAAAGAGATTCCTGAACTCGACGACGCCCTGGTCAGCACCCTCACTGAAGGTCAGTATGATAACCTGGAGGATCTGCGCAAGGCCATCAGCGATACTATTCTTGCGAGCAAGCAGCGGCGCATTCGTGATGAATTGCGCGAGAAAGTACTCAATGCTGTTATCGAGCAGTCTCAGATCACTCTCCACCCTCTGTTGATCCATGAAGAGGCTGAAGAGATGCTGCAACAGCTTTCACATCTGTTGGAACAGCAACACATGTCAATAGACCAATACCTGCTCATGACGCGCAAAACTCGCGAAGAGTACTTGAAAGATATCGAACCTGAAGCTGAAAAGCGTGCCAAGCGCGAGCTTGTATTGGACCAGGTAGCTAACCAGGAAGAGATAGGTATTCTACCGGAAGAGGTAGAGGCGGTTTTCCGCGCCTATGAGCAGGCAGGACAGACGCTGCCGCGCAGTGAGGCACAGATCCGCTCGCTAGCGGTCAATTATCGTCGCGAAAAGGCCATCTCACGCCTGATAGAATTGACGACTGATCCCGATCCCATCGCAGAGGCCGCAGAGGCCGGTATTGAGAACGCAGAGGCTGCTGCCCTGGCCAGTGAAACTGTAAATGCTGATGATGCTGAAAATGCTGAGACTGAAACTGTAAATGCTGATCATGCTGAAAATACTGAGCCTGAAGATTCCCATAGTCAAACCGACGATGAGGTACATGAAACAGATGAAACTCCGGTGGATGTTGTAGAATAGAGATGTAGCCATCAGATGTGGTTCTCTAGCTGCATGTGAGGGAAAGGTAATAAACAAACGTGGCAAACTCGAAAAATACGCGCATGACATACCGTTGCTCATTTTGCGGGAAGAGCCAGGATCAAGTACAGCGGCTCATTGCCGGTCCCGGTGGTGTTTATATCTGTGATGAATGTATCGACCTCTGTCGTGAGATCATCGAGGAAGAGCAGGCGACGATCACGAAGCCGCGCCTCCAGACGGGCAAGATTCCAGCGCCAAAGAAGATTTATGAGCAACTGAGTCAGTACGTCATCGGGCAAGAGCGAGCCAAAAAGACACTGGCGGTCGCTGTTTACAATCATTACAAGCGTATCGGTGTCGGCATGCAGATCGACGATGTTGAGCTTGGCAAGAGTAACATCTTGATGATTGGTCCTACAGGCTGTGGGAAAACATTGTTGGCGCAGACGCTTGCGAAGGTACTTGACGTGCCCTTCTGCATCGCTGATGCAACGGCGCTTACAGAGGCGGGCTATGTTGGCGAGGATGTCGAGAACATCCTACTCCGTCTCATCCAGACGGCGGATTTTGATGTAGCGCGCGCTGAACGAGGCATCGTCTATATCGACGAGATCGATAAAATTGCCCGCAAGTCGGACAATCCCTCGATCACACGCGATGTTTCCGGTGAAGGTGTGCAGCAGGCGCTGCTCAAGATTATCGAGGGTACCATCGCCAATGTACCTCCGCAGGGAGGGCGCAAGCATCCCCACCAGGATTTCATTCAGATCAACACCGCCAACATCCTCTTCATTTGTGGAGGCGCCTTTGAAGGGCTGGATAAGATTGTCGAGCAGCGTCTGGGCAGCAACAAGTTAATGGGTTTCAGAGGAACGACTAAAGTTGAAAACACTTCAGAAGCATCGGTTTTAACCCATCTCATTCCTGATGATTTGCTCAAGTATGGCTTGATCCCAGAGTTCGTGGGGCGTCTACCCGTCGCCGTCTCGCTGGATAGCCTGAATAAAGAGGCGTTGATTCGCATATTGACCGAGCCGAAGAACGCTATCATCAAACAGTACCAGAAGTTTTTGCAACTTGATCGCGTTGAACTGGTTTTCACAACCGATGCCCTGGATGCCGCAGCTGAGGGCGCACTCAAGCAGCGCACCGGAGCACGAGGATTGCGCAGTATCATCGAGGATGTGCTTCTCGACGTGATGTACGAAATTCCATCACGTGGGGATGTGAAGAAAGTCATTATCAACAGCGATGTGATTACTGCTCACCACAAACCTTTACTTGAGACGCGCAGTAGTCGAACAACTGCATATCCTGAAGATGAGTCTGCTTAGTGCAGACTCTTCTATTTATACTATGCCTAATAACACAACAGTATCGTTATAGATCTAGTTCTCGAAAGGAAATAGGCGGCATCCATGACTGAGCAGGAACGCCGGGATGTATCTGAAGATACTCAAGAAGTGTATCCTCTCGTGGCATTAAAAAACATGGTAGTATTTCCACGCACGCGCATGACGCTAGCCATTGCGCGAGAGAAGTCTGTACGTGCCGTTGAAGAAGCGATGATGCGGCCTGACCGCGCTCTGATCACGGCTGCTCAACGCGACCCAGATATTGAAGATCCTCAACCTAAAGATATTTACTCCATCGGTGCTCTGGTTGAAATAACAACGATGCACCGCCAGGAAGATGGCAGTCTCCAGGTCCTGTTAAGCGGCTTGCACCGTATCAGGATCGAAGAGTATACCGAACTCGAGCCCTTTATGCGCGTCAGCATCGATATTCCCCAGGAACCTCAGGCGCGCGGCACCCAGGCGGATGCGATTGTGCGTCATGCCACCAATCTCTTTGAACACTATGCCCAGCTGAATCGGCGCTTCTCGGTCGAAGATATCAACTCGATTGTCGGGATCAAAACGTCCGCACGCCTTTCAGATATGCTCGCGGCTCACCTGGTCACCGATACCCATCAGCAGCAAGATCTTCTGGAGACGCTCGATCCCCTGGAGCGTTTAGAGAAGATTTGTGTGATCATGGGCAACGAGATCGAGATACTTGAATTGGAAGCGACTATCCGCAGCCGTGTTCGCTCGCAGGTAGACCGCACGCAGAAAGAATATTACCTGCGCGAGCAGTTGCGGGCCATCCAGGAGGAATTGGGGATGGAGACCTCTTCCGAGGCAGATGAACTTCGCGCAAGGTTGAATGAAAAAACCTTGCCTGCTGAGACTATAGCGAGGGTGCGCAAGGAGATCGATCGCCTTGAGCGTACCCCCGCACAATCTGCTGAAGTGGCCGTGTTGCGCTCCTATATCGACTGGGTGCTGGCTCTGCCATGGAACGAACGGACCGCGGACCATTTTGACATTGAGGAGACGCGGCGTGTCCTGGATGCCGACCACTACGGACTGGAAGGTATCAAGGAGCGTATCATTGAGTTCCTGGCGGTACGGCAGTTGCGACAGCAGCTGGCCGACCGTGGTGGACATACCAATAGTGAGAGCCAGGGGCAGATCCTTTGCTTCATCGGCCCCCCTGGCGTTGGTAAAACATCATTGGGCCGCTCCATAGCCGACGCATTAGGGCGGAAATTCGCTCGCATCTCGCTCGGTGGCGTGCACGACGAGGCAGAAATTCGTGGACACCGCCGCACATATGTTGGCGCGTTGCCCGGTCGCATAATCCAGTCAATGAAGACCGTGGGAGTCTCCAACCCGGTGTTTCTGCTCGACGAAATCGATAAACTCTCCGCGGAATACCGGGGCGACCCTGCCGCGGCGCTGTTGGAAGTGCTTGACCCGGAACAGAATAATACTTTTACCGATCACTACCTGGAGATACCGTATGATCTCTCGGAGGTCTTCTTCATCTGTACTGGAAACGTGAAGTATCAGATACCGAGAGCACTGGCCGACCGTATGGATATTATTGACCTCTCCGGCTATATGTTCGAGGAGAAAGTTGCCATCGGGCAGCGCCACCTGCTGCCCAAAGTACTGAATGAGCATGGTCTGACCCCGGAGCAAGTGAAGATTCCCCTGTCCGTCATGCAGCATATTGTGTCAGATTATACACGCGAGGCCGGCGTGCGCAACCTTGAACGCCAGCTGGCCACCATCTGTCGCAAAGCTGCCCGGCGTGTCATCGAGAAGCCAAAAACATATCTGCGCCTGACGACGAATAGTCTTGAACAGTACCTGGGACCTCCGCGCTACACGTTCACCCCCGCTGCGCAAAAAACGCAGATCGGCGTCGCAATGGGTTTAGCCGTCACAGAGTACGGGGGCATATTGTTGCCAGTAGAGGTTGTCATGCTGGTTGGGAAAGGTGATTTACTGATTACAGGTCAGCTAGGCGACGTGATGCGCGAGTCAGCGGTGGCCTCGCTCACCTACGTGCGTTCGCGGGCCAGCCTCCTGGGAATTGACCCCAATTTTCAAGAAACAGCTGACCTGCATATTCATCTGCCTGAAAATGCCATCCCCAAGGATGGTCCATCGGCGGGTATTACGATCACGCTGGCTCTGATTTCGGCGGTCACAGGGCGCCCTATCCGTGAGAATATTGCTATGTCCGGAGAAATTACTTTGCATGGACGTATACTGGGCGTGGGGGGATTGAAAGAGAAAGTGCTTGCCGCTCATCAGGCAAACATCCATCATTTGATAGTTCCGGCAGAGAATAAGAAGGACATGGCTGATATACCTGTTAAAATCCAACGCCGCATCCGTTTTACCTTTGTAGAGACCATGGACCAGGTTATTGAAGTAGCACTGCACAGCGCGTCTCATCTTGAAGCAGGAAGTGAGAACCAGCAGGAGCAGGCTCTACCCGAACCTCGCCCATTGTTTATAGATGAACGTGTGGCTGGCAACCGTGAGCAAGCGCCACAACGTACTGGTTTTCCCGCGGATGAAGAGCCTGAGGATGATTTAGCCGAAAATAATCCATCTACGTTAATCATTCCCCCGGTTGATCGTATCGCTCGCGATTCTTACCCCAATTTACGGGCTAAGGAAGCTGATACACAGAACTCCTAGAAAAACGGTATTTTTACCGTTTCGTTTGTGAACTAGATGGTTCACATTACGAACCTTTCAGAGTATACTACGTATACATAGGTAGAGGTGGTTGTGCAACCGGCATTCAATGCTCTAGCTTCTACGCTATCGTAGTACCAACAGTGGAAGGGAAATCCCTTTTACTGCAAAGGTCTTATACCAGGCAGAAACGAGGAATAATTACATGAGTTGGAATCCTAATCAGGGGCAAGACCCAAATCAACCAAGTCAGTATGGTGGCTATAGCCCCCCACCATCACAACCCCAGCCGACCGATCCCTACAGCGCCCCGCAGCCCGGCTATGGGCAACAGAGCGGTTACGGACAACAGCCCGGCTATGAACAACAGCAGCAAAGTGGGCAGCAGTATGGTGGCTATCAACAGCCAGCAGGCGGAAACCAGCAGGGACCCTATGGAGCTCCTCCCTCGGGCACCCAGAGTCCCCTTGGACCTACCACTATGGGCATGCAGCCCAATGTCGAAGCAGGCCTGAGCTATGTTCTGGGTTGGGTAACGGGCTTGATATTCTTCTTAATGGAGAAGCAGAATCGTTACGTACGCTTCAACGCGATGCAGTCGATCCTCTTCTTTGGCGGCCTGACGGTAATTCGGATCCTTCTAGGTGCTGTAGGTTTCATCGATCTTGGTTTCTTAGATTTAATAGTAAGCCTCCTCGGTATTGTTGTAGGAATAATAGGATTCGTAGGCTACATTGTCCTGCTGATCAACGGCTTTCAGGGTAAATACTTCAAATTGCCTATCGTTGGTGATTACGCCGAGAAGTACGCGAATCAGGGCGTTGGCGGTATGTAAGCCAGGTCATAACTTACTGACAGAAGGTGTAAATAAAGAGGCTTCTACACATGTGATAGTTTTGCGTGTTAGGAGTCTCTTGCTTTATGAAGAAAGGTGGCTACAGACATGAATTGGAATCCTAACCAGGGGCAGGACCCCAATCAGCCTAACCAGTATGGTGGCTATGCTCCACCGCAACAGGGTGCGCCCTATGGTGGTCAACCAAATTATGGGCAGCAAGGCGAGTATCAACAACCACAGGGCAATTATCAACAACCGGGCGGCTACCAACAGCAAGGGTATCAACAACAGGGGTATCAACAAGGTGGGTATGGACAGCAGCCGCCGTATGGCCAACCACCAATGGGCAATGTTAGCCCGCTTGGCCCCAGCTCAATAGGTATGGACCCTAAGGTCTCCGCCGGACTGAGCTACCTGATCACGATTGTTGGCCTCGTTTTCTTCTTTATCGAAAAGCAGAATCGCTTTGTGCGTTTCCATGCCTTGCAAGCGGTGCTCCTGGCCGTCAGCTTGTTCGTACTATTCTTCGTGATCTTTTTTGCCGGCATTGCCGCAGCTTTCGTAAGTAGCAGCCTGGCCGGTTTGATTTTTAGCCTGGGGTACTTAGTGGTCTGGGCCGGAGCCTTCATAGGCTGGCTGATAGGAATGATCAACGCTTTCCAGGGCAAGTACTTCAAACTGCCCGTGATTGGTAACCTCGCAGAGCGATGGTCCAGTAGCGGCCTCCCTGCCATGTAATCCAACCATACGTCGGATGCGGCTGTGGGGACGCAGCCGCATCCGGGGGATGATGAAGGCAGCGTCGCTCTCGCTCCTCCTCCCTCACAATAAGCGGCTGCAAGAATTAGGATGACCCTTGCGGTCATCCTTGACTCGGTCACCCTGGAAACAGCGCTCTATCACTCTTGACCTAATCACCCTGGAAACAGCGCCCAATCACTTCTGTTGGTGCGAATGGGCGACGCAAGCGTCCCCACTCCACATCCACACCGCTCCCGCCCCTACGAGACGAATCCCCCTTCCCAAGCGGCCTTACAGATGGAAGCTGGATCAAGGATGGAATCGTTGCATCCCTCCAACTTTATAGCGTCCACCACGTAGTATATAATAGGTTAGTCAAACCTGAGCGAAGGATATATACTACTATGGGACAGGATAAGAACACAGAGAACGATTATGGAACTGGCTATGGTGGCTATGGTCGCTACACCACACCGCAACAGCCTGATTCCTCTTCTAGTAATCAACAAGCCAGTCAACAGCAGCAAGGTGGGTATCAACAATCCGGCCAACAGCAGGGCTATCAGCAGTCCTCCTATGGTCAGCAATACCAACAGCAGGAGTACGAGGGTGGTACTTACCAGCCGCCGAGCAGTGCCGCGCCAGATATGAGCTCCCATGGCCCCACCTCCACGGGCTTGAGCGCCAGGACGGAGGCTCTGCTGGGTTACGCGTTGTGGTGGTTAGGCGGCCTGGTTTTCTTTGTAATCGAGAGAAAGAATCGTTTTGTGCGTTTTCATGCCGCGCAATCGATCATCTTTTTTGGGGGCGTGTCCGTGCTGCTTGGCGTCCTGCACCTCATCAGCATTATCCCGCTTATTGGCTTCTTGCTGAGTCTCCCTATCGCATTTGCCAGCAACATCGTGACCATCATTGCTATTCTCGTCTGGCTTTTCACGTTGTTCCAGATGTACCGTGGCAAAAACTTCAGGATACCCATCGTGAGTGGTTACGCGGATAGCCTCGTCGATAGATTTACCTCGAAAAAGAGGAAGAGCGCAATATAGCGAGGCAGGGGCAAGCCCTGCCCGTACATTTTAACTCCGTCGCCAGAGGAAATGTAGGGGCAGGGCTTGCCCCTGCCCTGCGTGCGCCCCTGCCCTGCGTGCGCCCCTGCCCTGCGTGCGCCCCTGCCCTGGTGACCTAAATGGAACAGCCAGAGAGGCAGAGAGGCCATAAAATTGCCTCCCTTCTCTCACTATGCTATACTTGGCCTCGAATAGTGAGAAGGGAACTGTTTTATGGCACAAGATACCTCAAATATGCAGAATCCATTTATCGTGGGAGAGCGCATCTACCTGCGACCATTGGAGGCGGCACAAGATAATCACCTGTATTCAACCTGGATGAACGACGAAGAGATTCGCCGTTATTTTTCTATTTACCCTACCAGCGATACGCGCGGCAAAGAACGCCTGGAACTTCTTTACAAAGATGGGAAACACATTATCTTTGGCGTTGCCCTCAATGAGAACAATCGCCTGATCGGGCTGGTTGGGCTAAAAGATATCAATTACATCAACCAGAGCGCGGAATTCTATGTCATTATCGGTGATCGTTCCGGTTGGGGCAAAGGTTACGGGACCGAGGCCACGAAAATGATGGTACGTTACGGTTTTATGGAGTTGAACCTCAATCGTATTCAGACCCAGGATATGGAAGATAATATCGGCGGCTGGCGCGCCGATGAGAAGGCAGGCTTCAAATACGAGGGCACGCTGCGCGAGGTCATCCTGCGTTTCGGCAAATACAATGACGTGCGCGTGTACAGCCTGCTCAAAAGTGAATATTTGCAACATAACAGTACCAATAAATGAGTGTAGCTCAATGACTATTACCGTTCGAGAAATTAGCGATAGCGAGCAGTGGAACAGCTTTTTAACCAGTCAGCCGCGCGGTCACCTGCTGCAATCTTATCAATGGGGAGAATTGAATCGCTACCTGGGTGGCCGTATCTACCGCCTGGGAGCGTTGGAGGATGGGCGCATGCTCGGGGCGCTGCTGCTATCGGTCGCCCAGGTACCTCTGCCGGTATCACTACCGGGTATACACCTCAACTGGCTCTATGGCTCGCGCGGCCCCACCGTAGAACAGCCAGGTTCACCCGCGCTGTACGCCCTGCTTGAACAGGCACATGTCTTTGCCCGTAAAGAGCACGCGGTCGTCCTGCGCCTGGAGCCTAATATAGCTGACGATGACCCGGACATGGATGCCTGGCTGGCAGCGTATCGCGCACCTGGCTTTCAGAGCAATCCCACCGCCGTACACGGTCGGCGAAGTTGGGTGTTGGATCTGCGGCCCAGTGCCGAAGAACTCCTCGCCAACTTTAAGATGACCTGGCGGCAGAATGTGCGCAGTGCCGAGCGGAAAGGCGTGGTCATCCGCGAGGCCGAAAACGATGCCGACTTCGACACCTATTACGATCTCTTGAAGATAACGAGCGAGCGCGACGCCTTCTTTATTCACGATAAAGAGTATCACCGCGAAATCCTGCGTCAGTTTGCCAGCAAGGGTGATGCTGTGCTCTACCTGGCCGAGCACGAAGGAGAGGCCATTGCCGCCAAGATGTTGCTTCGCTTTGGCGATTGGTGCTGGGATATGTTCGGCGCTTCGTCCAACAGCAAGCGCAACCTGAAGCCGACGTATCTTTTGCAGTATCGTTGTATCCAGTGGGCAAAGTCGCGTGGCTGCAGCTACTTCGATTTTCGCACCATCCCCGAAATTTTGGAGCCAGGCGAAGAAATGTGGGGCGTCTACGAATACAAAAAGGGCTTTGGCGGTTTCTCCCGCCTGAACATACCCACGCAGGATTACGTCTATCGACCGCTTGCCTACAACGCCTGGCGCAATTTTGTTGAACTGCGCCGCGCCCGCCGCCATACCGAACGCAAAAAAGTTGAATTAGAACGAGCGGCCAGGGGCAAGAACGGCCCTCCCACCCAGTAGATGCCCCGTCTCGTCTCGTAGGGGCGGGAGAGGAGTGGATGTGGGGTGGGGACGCTTGCGTCGCCCAGGGAGGATAGGGCTTGTGATGGAGCCTTGGAAGCGCTTCGTCTCCGTAGGGGTGGGAGTGGCTGGTCAAAAAAAAATATAAAAGGAATATTTTGTTCATGGAAGCACGTATCATCACCGACCGCCAGCAATGGAATGATTTTGTGGCGGCCTCCGAATGTTGTAATATAACGCAATCGTTTGAGTGGGGCGAGTTAGCGCCGCATCTGGGTGCGGAGGCTATGCACGCGGGGGTTGTTGATGAGCAAGGTCGGCTCTGCGCCGCCATGCTGATGCTCATCGCAAACGCCCCTATCCTGCGCAGAAGCTATTTCTATGCCCCACGTGGCCCTGTTATCGATGATCCCGACTCTCCCGCCTTGACCGTGTTGTTCAACTTTGTCAAAGCAGAGGCGCACAGACGAGGAGCCTTTATGCTCAAAGTCGAACCAAGCGTGCCAGATGGAGACACTCGGTGGTTGTCCGCGCTGCAAAGACGCGGCTTTCGAGCTACTCCTTACGCCAGCCATATTCGTCACGAATGGGTGCTGGACATACGGCCCGACGAAAAAACGCTGCTCGCTGGAATGAAGGAGAAATGGCGCTATAATATCCGCCTGGCGGCCCGCAAAGGCGTCACCGTGCGCTGCGGCCAGGGGCAGGCCGACCTTGATACCTTCTACCGTATCTACCAGACTACCAGCGAACGGGATCAGTTCTTTATTCATAACAAGGCACATTACGAAGATGTCATGCGGTTATACGGTGAGGGAGACCGCGCAGCCCTTTTCCTGGCCGAGCACGAGGAAGAGGCAATCGCGGGTATTATTGTGCTGCGTTTCGGGCGCTGGAGCTGGTATATGTACGGTGCCTCGGCCAACCAGCAGCGCAACCTGATGCCCAACCACCTGTTGCAGTGGAGCGGGATGCAGTGGGCAAAAGCGCACGATTGCTGGTACTACAATTTCCGCGGCATTCCAGATGTGTTGGAGGAGGGCCAGGAGTTGTGGGGCGTCTACGTCTTCAAACGCGGCTTCGGAGGGTACGCGATGCACTCGCTGGTCACCCATGACATGGTCTATCAACCATTGGTGTATGGTGCGTACCGGCGCATGTTGGATGTGAAGCGCTGGCGGGATGAGAGGCGCCTGAGGAATCAATCAGGCATTTCCAAAGAAGAATCGAAACGTGATGGACAAGGGTAAATTCCTATGAACTACTCTCTCGAAGTCTTATCACAGTTTCTCCAATCTCATTTATTATGAACAGCGCGCCGTTGAAGCCCTCAACTCGTGCCTGTCCGTTGTAGAATGGTTCGGTGTTCAAGAATCGTTGCTGATAAGCAGGTTGACCGCGTAGGTTGATGTGGTACCAGCCACTGCTGTCGCGTGCGGTGTGCATTCTCTGTGCACAAGCCAGCACCTGTCGCATCAGGCGGTCGGCTTCCCCAGTTCCTCAAACATAGTTCCACTTCGTACACTAAACGTGTGACTCCACGTGCGACGCCAGTAGTGTTGAAGCTTGCGAACAAGATTTGTGATGTTGCTTTGCACTGTTTGGCCTTTTGCTGAACACGTCTCCGTCAGGCAAAATTGGAGCAGTGTGTTCATAGACACCGCATGACGATGATAAATATACTGTTTTTTTAGAATAATAGCCACACAAGAAGAAGAAATTCAATTAAAGAATATGCTAAAAATGTTTAGATTATTTAAAATGTTTCTACTCACTTGAAAGCAGATTGCTAATTTATTTCAAATATCGAATATATTTCTTGAAATCACTTGATAAATTGATAAAACACAAGTATACTTTATGAAGTGAGCAATTAGCTATAGAACACTCTTTTAATGAATTTCTCTTAACATTTTCACGAGCTCCTATTTTGTTCTAGCGCCCTTAGTAATACATTTTGCAAAGTCTTTGACCGTGTTTAGGTAAGACCTCGCAGGCAATGGTAAGTAAGTCCTCTTAGTTTTCGTTCTCTGTTGAAGAGTTTAAATTTGTTAATAAATAAGAAAATTGTGTCACTCGAAAGAGGAACACTTTGCTGATAACCCATCATTGGTATTTTGATATCGTTGTTCTAATAGTAATCTTCATCAAATGATGAGGATAAAACGGAAGGAGTATTAACAAGATGAAGTGTTTCACTCATCCGCAAGCCGATGCTGTGGCTCAATGTTCCCAATGTCAGAAGGGGATATGTACTACTTGTGCTCATAATATCGGCGAGGCAACCCTTTGCTCGTCCTGTTACGGAACTGGACTTCGTGAAGAAATTGCACGTGCCCATCGTAATACCGTTGGAGTATGGGTCTTTACGGGCATTATCACTGCCATTTCGATCTTCGCGGCTTTTGGGTCGATCTCTCAGAGCGGAGCTGGAGCCATCTTATTCATCCCGCTGGCATTTGCGGGTTCCTGGTGTCTCTTTTGGGGTTGGTTCCCAGTGTGGAACGGATTTAGGAGGGCTTTCGCGGGCTGGGGCTGTTTTGGCAGCTGGTTTTTTCTGTTGATCATCACTGTTCTTATCGCCGAGATTCTCGTTGGGATAGCTGTATTGGTCGGCGCCTTTACCGGAATAAAGAAATACAATGAAGCTCGGCGGATTGTCGCGAATGGAGACCAGATGATTGCCGACCTTCATAACACGCCTATACAGCAAATGCCAGGAACGCAAGGCGGTGATACTGCATAGAGTATCTCCAACTAACCTGCTGAACAACATAAGAAACCTTAGGCATGGTTCAAAGTAAGCATGAACTAATGTGACAAGTGACAAAAACATTGCAAAAAAAATTCCTGAGAGATATGGTGAAAAAAACAGAATCCATACCACTCTCAGGGAGGAACCATGAATCATTGTAGCACAGTCGAACAACGAGTCCAGTGGATCAGTCAGTTGTTGGTTGCGGAGCCACCACATGGGCTGTTAAGTCAGTTGAGTCGTACTCATGAAGTCTCGCGTCAGACCTTATATCGATGGAAGGAAAAGGGAGCACAAGCCTTGCAGGCAGCATTGGAAATCAGCCACGATCGACCCAAAGAGACGATGCCGGTGCAAGAACAGGTTCTGACCCTGTTGATCGAGGCACATGCGAGTTATCGCGATATTCAAGCGTGCTTGCTGAAATTGAACGGCCAACGTATCAGTTTGGGAAGCATTACCGAGATCGTGCAAGAAGCTGGAAGACGCGCACAACAGTGGTTGAGCCAGCAACAGGCGAGCACGCCACGTGCCTTGGCTTTGGACGAACAATACAGCAGCCAAAGAGGAAAAGCCTATCTCAATGTCATTGATGTTCGCAGCGGGCAAGTCTGGGCCACATTGCCTCCCGTGGCAGTAGATGGAGAAAGTTGGACGTTGGTCTGGTGGTATTTGGGTGAGCAGGGACTGCGGTGTGAGCGCAGTGTCAGTGATGGAGGAAACGCCATCCATGACGCATTAAGCCAGGTAGAGCGACTCGAGAGTCATCAGCGAGATGTTTGGCATGTCTTGCATGTGGCATCGCAAGTCCAAGGGCGTTGTGATCGTGCGTTGCAGCAGTTGGAAGACCGTTTACCCATTATTCAACGACAAGCTGAGCGTGTGGCACAGGGAAAGAAAGCCATGGGACGAGCACCTTCGGCCAATGTGGCTGAACACGAGCAATGTATACGACAAGCCCGCTACGTGGCTCAAGCCACAGGCTATTTATTGCAGGAACTGCGCAGCCTGCTGGAAGTGGTCGTGCTTCGACGAGCAGAGGTAGTGAGCAGCAGAGATCGAAAGCTGGAACTGGAAACCTTGCTGGTCCTTTTGGAGGAAGTGCGAGAACGGGCGTTGCCCGCCTTGCAGAAGGAGTTCGTGTTCTTGAGCAAGCACCTTCGTTTGGCCTTGCCTCATCTGCTGTTGTTTGCCGCGGACCTCGATGAGCCCCAGCAGCAAGCAAGCGAGCGATTAGGAGCAGACGCGGTGCGCTTGATTGCTTGGGCATGGCAACGTCGGGCTTTGTTGGGTCCAACCATCAAAGATCTCTTGGCTGGCTTTGACCCCACTTGGCGAGAAGAAGCCCAGGCTTTGCTACATGTGTGGGAGCAGACCGTGCGGGCCAGTAGTGCCGTCGAGAATTGGCATAGTATCCTGCGGCCCCATTTGGCCGTGCATCGAACACTCTCGGCTGGTCTGTTGGCTCTGCTGGCTGTCTCGCATAATCATCAGGTGGCTCCACGTGGTGTTCATGAGGGCCTTTCTCCTTTGCAAAGGACTGGCACTCCCCAACCTGAAACCGATTGGTTGCTTGCTTTAGGATATTCTCGTCAAACCGCCTAATCGTTCAATTGTCACATTGATTTGAACCATGCCTTAGGAAACATCTCAATATCTGAGTAAAGTCCATTTTCATTGCGTGCCAAAGAACCATAGATTCCGATTGCCTTCACTGATTTTCCATATCGCGCGATCAACCGCTCGGCGATCATCTGTGCAAGCTCCATGCGTTGTTGATGCTCCATAGGTTCTGGAATAGGATACATTTGTTCTTCCCTCCTCGGTTACGCCCCTGTTGAAAATCACTTTAGCTGTCCCCTAGTCGAGCCACATTTGAGTCGATGTTATATAGTTCAGCCATAATATTCCACCGCAACAATTGACCAGTTCGTTCCCGCGACCGGCTTTGACCCAGGCCGAGATCGCTTGAACATACAATTCACATCAATGGCTCCCAAAAATTTGGTCCCATCAGTATAATATACATAGAGCCATATTCAACAACAGGAGGGCAATCACTCATGACTAAATTCACCTCAAAAAGTAATCTCATAACAAAAAATACGAATGCATTGACAGCTCCTTTCCAACATCTTCACTATATCAGATCATCCATTCCCAAAATATTACCGAGCAATTTACTCGCTATTTTCACCAAATTACCGAGCGCCAACCAGCCCTGCAATTTTGCGCGTATCAACAAGCCCTTCATTTTCCAAAAAATTATCGAGCAAATCGCTCGCTATTTCCCTCAAAATACCGAACATCCGGCAAGCTCTTCAATTCTCAAATTATTACCGAGCAATTTACTCGCTATTTTCACCAAATTACCGAGCGCCAATAAGCTCATCTATTCCTAGCTAATCACCGAACAATTTGCTCGCTATTTTCACCAAAATACCGAGCATCTAATCTTGCAACCAAATTGATATCAAAATAACATTTCTTTTACGCTTGACGCTCCTCAACGAGCAGTGCTATGCTGCAAACACTTAATGGGCCGCGTAGCATCCCGCCCTTATACCCATTGACAACGTCGTCGAGAGGATGGATTGCACAGATATGGGCATCATCGAAACCCACGTAGACCGCAAAAGCACGGAATTTCAAGAGAATGTGCGTTACCTTCAGCAACAACTTGACATACTTAGCCAACGCGTACAAAAAGTACAACAAGGTGGCGGTGAAGACGCTATCGCCAAACATCGCAAACGCAATAAATTACTTGCTCGTGAACGCATTCAACTGTTGTGTGACCCAAACACTCCCTTCCTGGAGCTCAGTCCCCTTGCGGCCTGGGACATGTACCACAACGATGCCCCGGCAGCAGGAATCGTCACAGGCATAGGACTGGTGGAAGGACAGGAATGTATGATCGTCGCTAACGATGCAACTGTCAAAGGCGGCACGTACTATCCAATCACGGTAAAGAAACATTTGCGCGCACAAGAGATCGCAGAGCAGAACCACCTGCCCTGCATTTACCTGGTCGATTCGGGCGGAGCCTTTCTCCCATTGCAGGCCGATGTCTTTCCCGACCGCGAACACTTCGGGCGCATTTTCTATAACCAGGCACGGATGTCAAGTCAGCGCATTCCGCAGATAGCTGCTGTGATGGGATCTTGTACAGCAGGAGGGGCCTATGTTCCAGCGATGAGCGACGAAACAGTGATTGTACGTGGCAATGGCACAATTTTCTTAGGAGGACCACCACTGGTAAAAGCGGCAACGGGCGAAGAGGTAACGGCAGAAGAACTCGGAGGCGCCGATGTGCATAGTCGTATTTCTGGTGTGACTGATCACTATGCCCTAAATGATGAACATGCCCTGGCAATATGTCGCAGTATCGTTTCCAACCTCAATCGCCGGAAGTACATTCCCTGGGATATTGCTACCCCGCAGCCACCCCTCTATGATCCCGACGAACTGTATGGCATCATTCCAACAAATAATCGCAAAAGTTATGACGTTCGAGAGGTGATAGCCCGTCTTGTTGATGGCAGCAAGTTCCACGAATTTAAAGCACTGTATGGCACAACCCTCATTTGTGGTTTCGCCAGGCTCATGGGGTATCCAGTAGGTATTATTGCTAATAATGGTATTCTCTTCTCAGAAAGTGCTCTGAAAGCGACGCATTTCATCGAGCTCTGTGCACAGCGACAGACGCCGCTGGTCTTTTTGCAGAATATCACAGGCTTCATGGTCGGTCGCCAATACGAAAATGGCGGAATAGCCAAAGATGGAGCGAAGATGGTCATGGCCGTCGCCAATGCCCCTGTACCTCGCTTTACAGTGATCATTGGAGGGTCGTTCGGGGCAGGGAACTACGGTATGTGTGGGCGCGCCTATTCGCCGCGACAGTTGTGGATGTGGCCTAATGCCCGAATTTCGGTAATGGGCGGCGAACAGGCTGCCAGTGTCCTGGCTACCGTGCGCCAAGAAGGGCTGGCTGTTCGTGGTAAAAGGATGAGTGAAGAAGAGGAGGCTGCTTTTAAACAGCCCCTTCTTGATAAGTACGAGGCCGAGGGTAATCCCTACTATAGTACTGCTCGCCTCTGGGATGATGGTATTATTGATCCTCGTGACACTCGAACTGTACTTGCACTGGGTATTGCAGCGTCGCTCAATGCACCGATGCTTGATACGCCGTTTGGCGTATTCAGAATGTAGAATAGTAGCCTTATCCCATTCCCAATTTCGTGAGATGAAAAAGGAGAACATGTCATACAACGAGCACTGCTGTGGCAAGATGGGAAGAGAAAAGAGTATAAATTATGACCTATACACATATAACCATTGAGAGCAGTTTTCAAGGCAAGGTTGCCACCGTTACAATGCGGCGTCCAGAGGTACATAACGCCTTTAACGCGCAGCTCATCCAGGACTTACAGGCAGCTTTTAACGAACTTTCCACTGATGAGAAACTCCATGCTGTTGTACTGACGGGTGAAGGACCATCATTTAGTGCTGGAGCAGACCTCAATATGATGAAAGCAGCGGCCACATTTACGCAAGAACAAAACTTGAGTGATGCGCTTCGACTCGCAGACCTCTTTGATACTATCAATAGTTTCTCCTGTCCAGTGGTAGCACGTGTCAATGGTACAGCGATGGGTGGCGGAGCAGGTTTAATCGCTGTTTGCGATATCGTCATTGCCGCCGAGAATGCTCGACTGGCTTTTAGCGAAGTGAGGCTGGGGATTGCGCCGGCTGTCATTTCGCCTTACGTTGTACGCAAAATAGGTGAGGCTCATGCTCGCGTCCTGTTTGTAACAGGAGAGCGCTTCAGCGCAACTCGTGGACGCGAGATCGGCCTTGTGCACACGGTCATCCCCCTATCAGAGCTTGACGCAGCCGTAGAGAAGACACTTAGCGAGTTGCTTAGCAGTGGGCCGCAGGCATTGCGCGCATGTAAAGCATTGGCGCTGAATGTCGGGCGCATGAACCAGCAGACAGCACGAAGATATACCGCCGAAACGATCGCGGCGCTGCGCGTAAGTGCTGAAGGTCAGGAAGGGTTACGCTCTTTCCTGGAGAAGCGCAAGCCCAACTGGGTGTTATAGTTTGAAATCCATCCCTACAACGACGCTAGCGCGTCTTCTTCCCGTCAGCAGAGATGCAAAGAAGTACCTATGGTCAGCAGAGATGCAAGGAAGTAGATGTTTACAAAAATACTGATCGCCAACCGAGGTGAAATAGCTGTTCGCATTATGGCAACATGCGGTGATATGGGGATACGTACTGTCGCCGTCTATTCTGAAGCCGACCACAACGCGCTGCATGTACGGAAGGCGGACGAGGCCTATTTTATCGGCCCAGCACCCGCGGCACAAAGCTATCTAGAAATTGAGACTATTATCGAGGTAGCGAAACGCAGTGGCGCTCAGGCGATACATCCCGGCTACGGCTTCCTAGCTGAAAATACTGATTTTGTCGAAGCGTGCGAACAGGCTGGCATTATTTTCATTGGACCACCGGCTTCCGCAATGCGCATGATGGGATCGAAGATAGCCGCTAAAAAGCTGGCGCACTCGGTCGATGCACCAATTATCCCTGGCTACAACGGCGATAGCCAGGACGATGCAGTGCTGTTAAAAGAGGCCGAGCGCATTGATTTTCCCTTACTCATCAAGGCTTCAGCAGGTGGAGGCGGTAAAGGAATGCGAGAAGTTCAGACTCCTGCTGCTTTTTTAGAACAACTCGCCGGAGCAAGGCGCGAGGCACTGAGCGCCTTCGGAGACGACACAGTCTTTCTCGAGCGACTCATTCAGCACCCACGACACATCGAGATACAGGTGCTAGGTGATACTTTTGGTAATCTGATACATCTGGGCGAACGCGAATGTTCTATACAGCGCAGACATCAAAAAATCCTTGAAGAGAGTCCATCCGTCGCCCTGACTCCTGCTCTACGTACGGAGATGGGTGCTACAGCAGTACGCATTGCCAAAGCTGCGGGATACGTTAGCGCAGGTACGATAGAATTCATGCTCGATGCTGACAAACGATACTATTTCCTTGAGATGAATACACGTTTACAGGTAGAGCATCCAGTCACTGAACTTGTAACAGGCATAGATCTCGTGCGACACCAGATACTTATCGCCGCTGGTGAGCCGCTTCGCATCAGTCAGAAAGAGCAAAGCCCACGTGGACATGCGATCGAAATGCGCCTCTACGCAGAAGATCCAGACCAGGGATTCCTTCCATCTACGGGCACGGTTACACGCTTCATTAAGCCCGAAGGACCAGGCATACGCGTTGACAACGGCGTCGAAAGTGGGGATGAGATTACACAGTTTTATGATCCGATGATCGCCAAATTAATCGTTTACGGGGAAGATCGGCTATCAGCCATTGCTCGTACGCGAAGGGCATTAGAGCGATGTGCAGTATTTGGCGTCAAGACGAATGCGCCACTGCTGCATACAATTGCCACTCACCCTGCATTTCAGGAAGGCCTCACATATACTAGTTTTCTACAAGAGCATTCCTTAGCTGGCGATCACGCTAGTGAAAAGCTCTCCTCGATCCCAAAGGAAGTACTGATTGCAGCTGCTCTCAGTGATATTGCTGGTGAAGGGCGTATGAATGCAGCAAGCCACGGCAACAATCAGGTTGCACATTCCGTACCGATCAACCCCTGGGAAACTCTAGGTCCATGGCGTATGATTGGGGAGGCCCGACGTATCACCTACACATCCAATGATAAAGAGCATAGCGTCGCTCTAAGAAAAGTAGGGGAGGGTGCAAATGAATGGAGTATTCAGATTGATGCACAAACAGCTGAAAACATTACCTGTACGTTTGGTAATGATGGTCTTGTTTTGCTCCGGCGGCAAGCGAGACAGGCGCTGGCTTATCTACAACAATTTGAAGACAGGACAGAAGTTGCACTCAACGGATATCTTTACGCGCTGGCGCGGCGTCAACCTCCTGACATAGATGCAGCCGCGAGAGACAGTAATATCGCCCACACACAAAAAAGGCTCACAGCCCCCATGGCGGGTACTATTGTGAAGGTTCAGGCACATGATGGTGATGTAGTGGAACTACGCCAGGTATTGGTAATTCTCAGTGCCATGAAAATGGAGCATACTATTACTGCCCCCTATGCCGGTAAAGTGCGACATGTCTATTATCAAGAAGGCGCTGTGGTTAACGGTGGGGTAACTATCGTCGAAATGGAATGAGAAAGGATATTTCATCATGCAACTAGGATTTATTGGTATTGGTGTCATGGGCCGTCCCATGTCCCTTCACCTCTTAAAGGCTGGCCATACCGTCGCTATTTTCGCACGCCATCCAGAGAAAGCAGGAGTACAGGAAGTAGTAAACGCGGGAGCCAAATTAGCTCCTTCACCTCGCGCTGTTGCTATCGCCTCTGAAATGGTGATTACGATGGTACCAAATTCTGCGCAGGTCGAGGAGGTGGTGAGCGGCCCCCAAGGCATCCTCGAAGGTGCTCGAAAAGGGATGATTATCATTGACATGAGCACAATTGCTCCCCGTGTGAGCCGCGAACTGGCAGAAAAAGCAGCTGGACAAGGTGTGCATTTTCTTGATGCTCCAGTGAGCGGTGGCTCACAAGGAGCCGAAAATGGCACCTTGACCATCATGGTTGGCGGCGAACGCAAGGTATTTGAGCAAGCGAGACCAATATTAGAAACGATGGGCAAGCAAGAGAATATTTTCTATGTTGGACCAAACGGGGCGGGAGAGGTTGTCAAGATCGTCAACAATATTTTGTGTGGAGCTATCGCAGCAGCTATCGCAGAATCTTTCGTGCTGGGAGTCAAAGCGGGAGCTGATGTTGATTTGATGGCAAAGATTATTGGAGCAAGCAGCGGTGCTAGCTGGCAGCTTGCCAACCAGTTTCCTCTCCGCGCCTTCAATGGAAGTTTTCAGCCAGGTTTCATGACCGATTTACTTCATAAAGACCTGGGGCTGGCATTGGATTTAGCAGCAGAGAGTCAAACACCTCTGGCAATGACCGCTTTGACACGGCAGATGTACGAGATGGCTCGAGCAGAAGGCTTCGGTAAAGAGGATTATACCGCGCTGCTTAAGGTGCTGGAAAAGATGGCTGGCGTTGAAGTAAGAAGTTAGTCTATAGAAAAGGGAGGAGCATTAAGTGATGTCCCTCCCTTTTATCCCGCATTATCATTGCATAAATGTGAAGATCAAGTTGTGTGAGATCGTCATACCGAATACGAGTACAGCAGCCAGTCCGAAGTAGAGTAGGCTAAGAATAATGCGTTCTCCCACTGGGACGGCGTAGTACGCCTGATTTTCTGGTGAATTGGGAAGAGTGCGCCGCGCCCAGAACTGGGTGCCTGCCATTATCACAAAGAAAAGCAACCAGGGAGAGAAATTACCATTTATCCACGACCAGATCTGGAAAGCGACAAGGCCAAGGAAACCTATAATCCATAAACGCCGATCAATGGCGGCTAAGACACGTCCACCATCAAATGGGACAATCGGTATGAGATTAAACAGGTTCATAAAAAAGCCAAAGTAGGCAAGGGGAGCCCAGATACTTCTTATGTGTGGAGACTGGAGGGCAAAGAGCAGACAAACCGAAGCGGCAATTGCACCGGCAATCGGACCAGCAATGCCTACCTCTGCCTCATCTTTGGCATTTTTAGGCATCTGGCGCATAAAGACTGCAGCGCCAAGCATTGGAATGAAGATCATCCCTCCAACAGGTATCCCTTTCAGCTTCATCACAAGCGCATGGCCCATCTCATGGATAAAGAGTAACGCTACCAGTCCCACGGCAAATTGCCAACCGAAAATGTATGAATAGACCACAATAGAGATGATGGCAGAAATGCCAGCCCAGCCAAATTTCAGGAAAATACCCAGCATAGGAAATTTCAAGAGAAGTGCTCCGAGAGCCGCGCCGATACCGCCAAGGCCAGCCAGACCCTTACGTTTCTTATTACCAGTGTCGGACTTTTCACTGGCTATTGGCTCGTTTAACTGGTCAACAGTAGTGTAACTATCCACACTTGAGGCTCCAGTAAATTCCTGATAGCCGGTATACTCGGATAGCTGAGCAGGATCATAGCTATTGACTATGGTAGGATCATGTGTGTAATCCGCATATGATTTCAACTGTTGTACAGGCTGAGCAGAACGAGGTGTTTTCGACGCATCCTGTTGATAATAAGAAGGGCTAGCATAATCAGTTTCTTGTGGTGCCTCGCTATATTCAGAAAAGTCATCAGGATTCCATTTCATCTCAGGCCTCAATTCTGGCTATGCTATTGTTTCATTTCATATGGATATATTATATATTACGTAAACAGTATACGAAGGTTGCGTTATTCCCTAAAGTTGTACTTAAGGGGGAAGCATTACGCGCCCTTTTTTACACCCTCCAGGTGCAGTCTTAACAGATTCAGGGCGGAAAGAATGGCAAAGCGTTTATTGTCTTCACGACCACCACGCCAGCCTGGTCCCATCCCTGTTACAACACCTGCTGGTCCTTCTAGGGCTATATGAATGGTTCCGGCGGCTTTCCCTTCTTGTTTATCGGGACCCGCAACTCCGGTAATACCCAGGCCGAAGTCCGCACCAAAGCACTCACGAATAGCGTGGGCCATAGCACAGGCTGTTTCTTCACTGACTGCGCCATAGCGCTCTATAGTACCATGCGGAACACCCATCTGTTCCTTGACTTTGATGCTATATGCCGCCACTCCGCCAATAAAATGTTTAGAGCTACTTGGAACATCTGTAATGGTACTGGATAAGAGTCCGCCTGTAAGTGATTCCATGACAGCGAGGGACTGGTTGCGCGCCTGGAGCAGACTGCTCACAACACTTTGTAGAGTTTCCTTGTTTGTGCCAAAGACATGATGGCCGAGTATTTGGCGCACCTGAACCTCCATTTCGGACACCTGCTTCTCGGCCTCTGCGCTGGTATCAGCCTTGGCGGTGATACGCACATCTATGGCGTCGGACTTAGCATAGGTCGCGATGGTCGGGTTATTGCTATGAAGCAAGGAATCTAGCCGCTCTTCAACAGCGGATTCGCCCAGACCAGAGACACGAAGAATACGGGTAAAGATTAAGCCGCCTGTATACGGCTTCAACCTTGGAATAGCCTCTTGCTCCCACATACGGTGCATTTCTCGTGGCACTCCGGGCATAGCAACAATAATGTGGTTATCTTTTTCAACCCACCAGCCGGGCGCAGTCCCTACTGGATTAGGAAGAACCCGGGCCGAAGGAATCAGCGTGGCCTGCTTGACGTTGCGCTCCGGCATTCTAACCTGACGGGATGAAAAGTGATCCCGCAATTCATTTTCAAGGGTAGGATCTACTTGCATCGTTTCACCTAACAGCACGCTAATTGACTCACGAGCAAGGTCATCCTCAGTTGGTCCAAGTCCACCGGTCATGATAACTAGATCAGAGCGTTCCCAGGCACGCTTTAATGTCTCAACAATACGTTTCTGGTTATCCCCTACTTGTGAAACAAAATAGAGATCTATTCCCAGAGCCGAAAGGCTTTGAGCAAGATAGGTAGCATTTGTATCGGTAATGTGTCCTAAGAGCAATTCAGTACCACAAGAAAGAATTTCAGCGCGCATGATACCTCCGTTAACAGTATAGGATGACAAACAAGTGATAAGCGAAGTGAGATGTAGTAGGGCCAAGGCAATCCCTTTTGGGGGTCATGTTCTACATCTCTTGCAAGGCAGTATGCTTATCACCTCTATCATATCATAAAAACGATCATCAATATATTGTGTTAGAAGCATAAGAAAATCAATATGTTGTGCCAAAAGCCTTGTAATTGGCGTTTTTTCTGAGTATACTGTGTTGCGTAGACCAAAAAGAAAAAATGCACGCTACACAATCTCTCAGGGTGGATATGTGAACAAGTGAGGTGGGGCATCTTTGAAAATGAATATTTTGAAAAGAAGGAGCTACAACCCGTGTTGGAAGAGCAGAAGCAGGCTTCTCAGGTAAGCGCCAGTATAGAGAAGCATACAGAATTAGAAGGGATTCGCCAGAAAGTTTTCATGGATAGATATTCCCTGAAGGATCCTTCCGGGCAACCATTGGAGTTTTATCCAGAGCAACTGTGGGCCAGAGTTGCGCGTGGTGTTGCCTCAGTGGAAACGACGGAAGAGAAACAGGCATACTGGGAGAAGCGGTTTAACGAGGCGTTAGCTGACTTTCAGTTTGTGCCAGGCGGACGTATTCTGGCGGGAGCGGGATCGGGTCACCAGGTAACATTTTATAACTGTATGCCACCTGATCAGGAAGTGCTTACAGAAGGTGGTTATCGACCAATTTCCGAAATCAAGATTGGTGATCTTGTCGTAACACATCGCAATCGTCTGCGTCCAGTAGTGCATAAGTTTGAGCGCGAAACTGAGGAACCACTCTACATCATCCGACCTAAGAAAATGGGCTACGATGATTTGCGCGTGACAGGTGATCATAAAGTATACATTATCCGTTCAGAGTGGGTTAACAAACATAAGTCGCGTGATGGTCTGCATTTGCAGCATGAGCCAGATTGGATTCCAGCCAAAGAAATTAAACCTGGTGATTACGTTGCCGTCGCATATAACGGCGAGGAATGCCCTCCCAACATAATCTCCCTCCAGGATTACATCCCAGAATATGAAACGCAGGACGGCAAGCTCTTTAAAGCAACCACGCGCGGCTATCACGGTTATGTATCGGATTGGGGAACACACTACAAGATTCATGATCGCCTGGTTCTCGATGGAGAATTGTGCTATCTGTTCGGACGCTGGCTTGGTGATGGCTGTGTGACGCATCGCACAGGCACTGATATTCCATCCGGGATCAAAATCGTTTTTTCCCTGGATGAGAAAAATGAAGCTAAAGAGATTGCTCGAATTATCGAAGCCAAGTTCGGTATCGAAGGCTCCATCAAGTTGAGCAGTACAGAACGCTGGTATGACCTGTGGGTGAATTCCATGCCTATTGGTGAGTTCTTTAAGGCATTTCTCGGTTGTTACAACTATGGTAAGCGGCTTCCCGATCAACTGATGCATTTGCCTGCCGAACTCACGCTAGAATTGTTGCGTGGATTATTCAGCGCCGATGGTTATGTATCTGATAACAAACTCGGCATAGCGCTATCGAATCGAACACTTGCTGTCCAAATTCACCAGCTTCTACTGCGAATGGGATATTTATTCTCGATTCGTGAGAATACGCATCGCTTAGGGCGTGTGCTTGCCTACCGTGTTCAGGCTACTGCAAATGAGTGCGCGCCTCTCTTTGAGCGATTCTTTGGTGTTCAAGCACCTGAACACAGCGTCGATTTGAAATACTATTTTGAATACGACAGCCTCAAGTGGGTGCGGATCGATGAAATTGCTGTTGAAGATTATTCTGGCATCGTGCTGGATATTGAGGTTGAGGAAGATCATTCGTTCATTTCAGCCGGTATCGTGGTCTCAAACTGTTATGTCATACCCAGTCCTGAAGATAGCCGCCTGGGGATTCTCGATAACTTAAAGGTTATGACCGAAATCATGGCACGCGGCGGTGGGGTTGGCATTAACCTTTCAACGCTACGGCCACGCGGCTCTTATATCAAGACGGTGAACGGTACAGCATCAGGGCCTTGTTCTTGGGCACAGTTGTATTCGGTGGCAACTGGTGATGTCATTCAGCAGGGAGGTTCGAGGCGGGGCGCATTAATGCTTATGCTGGATGATACCCATCCCGATGTGGAGGAGTTCATCACGGTGAAGCGTACGGCGGGCAAGATCGAACATGCCAATCTTTCAGTCTGTATTTCAGATAAGTTTATGGAGGCGGTGAAAGAGGATGCTGACTGGGATCTAAGCTGGCAGGGCGAGGTCAAGAAGACGATCCGCGCTCGCAGCCTGTGGGACTTGATTTGCAAATCGGCATGGGAGTCGGCGGAACCGGGCATGGTCTTTATGGATCGCTATAACAAAGAGTCGAATACATGGTACTACGAGAATATCCGGTGCGTGAATCCTTGTGTCACCGGCGATACGCTTATCTACACAGATAATGGGCTGCTTCCGGCCAGTGAACTGGCAGAACTCGGCTCGCCCATCACCGTTGTGTCACCTGATATTGCCATCAGGGAGCTGGCTCTCGCAGGACAAGCAGCTTCCCGAAGTAGTGAGCAGCTCACTACGATATCTCCAACTAAAAGTGTGTCCTTGCGGCAAGCAAGCCATGTCTTCCCAACCGGTATCAAGCGGGTGTACCGGCTCCAAACAAAGGAAGGATATTCCCTTCGCCTCACGGGTGACCATAAAGTTCTCACGACACAAGGATGGAAAGCAGCCCAGGACCTGGTTGATGGTGATAAGATTCACCTGCTTAATAACGAGGGCATGTTCGGAACTTCAGGTAGCACAGACCTGGGAGAAGTCCTGGGATGGCTTGTTGGTGACGGCTATATCAACACCCGCCGCGAAGGTGCAATAACACTTTCATTCTTCGGTAAAGAGCAAGAAATCGCACCACACTTTGCTGAGGTAGTTAACCGCTTAGTTGCTGCTCCAGAGGTCAATCAACGAAAGCGAGTGTACCATGTAAGCGTGCAGAAGATCGCAGAGCGTGAGGAGACGCGTGTTGAATCAGTACGATTGTTGCGCTTTGTAGATCCCGAGCTGCTAGTAAACAAGCTCCAGGTACCGCCTTCGGTATTAAGAGGCTCAAAGGAAATGCAGAAGGGTTTTCTTGCAGCACTCTTTACAGCAGATGGATCAATACAAGGTACATCGGAAAAGGGGGTTTCAGTACGCCTTACGTCGGTTAGCCAGGATTTGCTCGAAGGTGTTCAACGCATGTTGCTGAATTTCGGCATTGCTTCGTATATCTATAAGAACCGCCGAGAACCAGCAATGCGAGATTTGCCAGATGGCAAGGGTGGTACGGCTTCTTACAACTGCCAGGCCTATCACGACCTGATGATTTCAAGCGGTAATTTACATACGTTTGCCATGCAGATCGGTTTTCTCTTTGCTGACAAGAGGAATAAGCTTGAAGAGGCACTTTCCAAGTATTCTCGTGGACCATATCGCGAAAATTTCTTTGCAACTTTCGAGAGTCTTACCCCCGATGGTGAAGAAATTGTCTACGACCTGACAGAACCGGAAGCACATCAGTTTGTCGCAAACGGCCTAGTAGTTCACAATTGCGGCGAGCAAGGTCTGCCGCCTTGGGGCGTTTGTAATCTGGGAGCATTGAACCTGTCGGCCTTCGTCAACGATGAGGGGCAAATGGACTGGGAGAGGCTTACCGAGATGAGCAAGGTCTCCATGCGCTTCCTGGATAATGTCATCGACGCTAACGAGTACTTTATAGAAGAGAACAAGCAGGCGCAGCTTGGTACTCGTCGCACGGGTCTGGGGACGATGGGTCTTGCTGATGCACTAATCAAGATGAAGGTCGCTTATGGTAGTGAAGCATCGGTCCCATTGATCGAGCGCATCTATACAACGATTCGCGACGCGTCTTATGAAGCATCTGCGGATATAGCGGTAGAGAAGGGTTCTTTCCCCTCCTTCGATGGCGAGAAGTACCTGCAAGGGCAGTTCATCAAGCGTTTGCCCAAAGCGCTTCAGAAAAAGATTAAAGAGCAGGGTATCCGCAATGCTGTGCTTTTGACACAAGCTCCGACAGGTACAACGAGCCTGCTGGCTGGCGTCAGTTCGGGCATCGAGCCGGTATACGACTTCGCGATGGTGCGACGTGACCGCACAGGTGAACATATACTCTATCATCCACTGCTTCAGACATGGCGAGATGAGCATCCCAATGACCCGACACCAGGTTATTTCGTTGCATCCAACGATCTCACGCCAGAAGAACATGTACGCGTACAGGCGGCGATTCAGCACTATACAGATTCTAGTATCAGCAAAACGGTGAATGCGCCCAACAACCACAAGGTCGAGGATGTGCAAAGGCTCTACCGGTTGGCCTACGAGATGGGCTGTAAGGGTATCACCTATTACCGCGATGGTTCCCGCGACGCTGTGCTCACTCGTGTCGAGGATGAGAAGAAAGCGGAGCAGCAACAGGCGGTCAAGTTGGAGCCTGTGACCTCCATTCAAGATGGTGTCAAGCCACGACCCGCCGTGGTACATGGCTACACACGCCAGGTGAGCGCGCCAGAAGGGAAGATCAATGTCACGATCAATAGCGACGAGCATGGTCCATTGGAGGTGTTTGTCAACGTTGGTAAAGCAGGTAGTGACATTGCTGCTCTCGCTGAGGCTTTGGGTCGCTTGATCTCGCTCAATCTGCGCATTCTCAGCCCCCTTTCGCAGACCGACCGTGCCCAGGAGATCGCCGAACAACTACGCGGTATTGGTGGCAGCCGCTCGGTTGGCTTTGGTATGCAGCAGGTACGCTCACTGCCTGACGCCGTTGCGCGCGCTCTGGAGATGCATATAGCATCCTCGGAGGATGTGCAGGAGCAGGCTCAAGTAACTAATCCTCCACCCCTGGTCAACGGCAAGAAGCAAAGCAATGGAAGTAGCAACGAAGGAAGCACGCAAACCAGCGCAGATGCGCCACTCAGTTTAAGTCACCTGAGTGTGATAGGTAACCTGTGTCCCAAATGTGGCTGTAATACGATGGTTCACGAGGAGGGATGCCGGAAGTGCTATAACTGCGGGCATAGTGAGTGTTAAACGGGGTCTTTAATTGACATAGTATAGTCTAGAATGGGAGAGTGTTAGGCTCTCTCATTCTTCATGCTGTTAGAGGTCACTAGATGTTTGATAATATGAGAGAAATCAGGCGGATGTTGGAACAATATGATCAACTTCCAAGACATTTCCGCACGGTTGATATAAGTTTGACTAAGCAAATGCAAGAGATTACAGCGTTTACGCGAGCGTTTGACTTAGGTCTGTCCAAGCAAGCACAAGAGATTGCAAATCTGTACCAAGTGGCTGATGCAGGTTTATTTAGGCAGGTAGAAGGCCTTACAACTGTAATTCGCAACTCAAGCTTAACATGGGACACTAACTTGATTGACGTTTAGACTAAACGGTAGTGCCAGAACTTCGAGAGAAGTTCGGTGAAAAGAAAGAACTCGAATTGAGATGCCAACATCGTCGTCACGATGGAACAAGTTGAGGCACCTTTGGCGTTTTGCGGACGACCGGAAAACGTGTTGCCTTGCCCACCTTCGCCCCTTTTGCCCGGCCTTTCGATTTTCCGCGAGGTTGGGGTGGTTTGGCAGGGGTACCCAAACATGGCAACAATTGGTGCATCCCGCGTCGCACTTGCTGCAGGGTCGAGAGGCGCTGCTTGCTTTCCCACGGACGCCGTTGTGCTTCGACCAAATCGCGAGCCAGCACCAGATGGTTGTGGACAATGGCGACGATGTGGCTCCACCGCTCAAACTGCTCTGGGGTCCGCAAACGCGGTGTTTCCCACAGCAGAGCTTGTTTGTCAATGCGATAGCCATGCTCTTGCCCAAAGCGCAGCACATACCCCAGAGCGATCTGGACGACATCGGCTTCTTGATCTCCTATCCACACAAACCAGCTCACGCGTGGATCGCGCTCTTTGTTGGTCGCATGAGGTCGCACGACGCGCAGCACGGTCACTTCCAACCAGCGAGCCTCTTTGATATGCATGCGTGTCCACTTGGTGACTTCCACTGGACGCCCTTTTGCATCAGTGCCTTTCCACATGCCATCTGGCTCACCATGCGTCGTGGCATCTTTGGCTTGCAGTTTGGCCCCATCTTTGCGTGGGCTGCCTTTCTTGCCCGTGGGAGCGGGAGCGGGTCGATACACACAGCGGTTGCTTTTGAGACGACCCAACACGCCCAGGTCCAACGCGCTACAACGGCACCACAACCAGTTCGCATCATAGCCTCGGTCCAGCACCACAATGGCGTTCTTGGGCAGATAGGACTGCAGACGTCTGAGCTGTCCCTCCGCTACCTCGATGGCGGTGGTGTGCGATGCCACCCGTTGTTGATCCACTCTGTAGGTCCAGCTACTGGCTGGGTCTGCCAAGACCACCACCGTCGAAAATTGCCAGCCAAACGTGATCGGCTTCGGACATGCTGGCAGATTGTGCCGTACGATCTGCCGAGGTGACCGCTTCAGGACGCGCACTACTACTGGCATCGATTCCCAGCCACAGCCATTTCCCTGCATCGCGTTGTGGCAAGTAGCGGACAAAGGTTTCTCGCAAGCGTTTTTCATCGATGCGTCCATCTTCAAACGCCTCATACAAGCTCGGCCACTTGCGCTCAAACCACAGCGATTGCGACACTTCGGGATACGATTTGGCCTGCGTTTCTGTCATCAGCGCATCCACGGTATTGAACAGCGCATCCTTTGCTCGCCCAAAACAGTCAGAGACATCGTGACGGAACTTTCTCAATGTGTTACTGTTCCCATTCATTCAGTACAATTCCTTTGTGTTTTGATGAATGGAACTTTACTGTATCAGGCTCGCTTCCGCAAGGTCAGCGGGCCTTTTGTCTGATTTAGTCTAAACGTCAAGCTCAAATAGGGTACCAATACGCAGCATATGCATAAAAAGATCGTAATAGCGGATAAAACAGGAGGAACCGAGAATGACAGTGACGAACACATCTGCACAACATAAGACAGACGATCCCTTTGCCTCCCTTTACCACTACCAGTTTGTCCAACTTACAACATTTCGCAAGAATGGGGCTGGCATGCCGACCCCCGTCTGGTTTGCCCCTGACCAGGGCAAGTTGTACGTGATGACGATCAAAGACACAGGGAAGATCAAACGCATCCGCAACAATGACCGGGTCATCTTAGCTCCTTGTAACGGACGTGGCAAAGTGTTGGGCGAGCAGATGGAGGCACATGCACGCGAGCTGCCTTCCAGCGAGCATAAGCATGCTATTACGGTACTGGTACGCAAATATAGATTGCTCTACCGTGTGTTCACCCTCGTGGAAGACCTGAGGAAAATGACCAGAACCTATATTGAGATTCAACCTGCATAGGGATGTCTCGCACAGCGTGCACAAGAAGCAATAAGGAGAAGAACCATGATCAATCGAACCAATGAGACAGGTACCACCCTGCAAGGCAAGGTCGCGATGGTGACCGGCGCGAATGCAGGGATGGGGAAGGAGATTGCCCGTGCGTTGGCAACGATGGGAGTCACCGTGGTGATGGTGAGTCGGGACCGAGGCCGGGGTGAAGCGGCTCGTGCTGATGTAGAGGCACAAAGTGGCAATAACGGGGTCGAGTTGCTGCTCGCTGACCTCTCTTCGCAGCAGTCCATCCGCCACCTGGTGCAGGAATTTACGGCGCGGCATAGCCAGTTGCATGTGCTGGTCAACAACGTCGGCGTGACCCTCCCCAAACGTTCCGTGACGGTGGATGGGCTCGAAACCGTCTTTGCGACCAACCACCTCGCCCCGTTCCTGCTGACCAACCTGGTGCTGCCGCTGCTGAAAGCGAGCACACCCGCTCGAATTGTGAACGTCTCTTCAGCTGCGCAAGCACAGGGGAGAATCAACTTCGACGACCTGCAAATTGAACAGCGCTACCGCGAAATACGCGTGTATAACCAGTCGAAACTCGCCAACGTACTCTTCACCTACGAATTGGCGCGTCGCCTTGCAAGCACAGGGGTGACTGCGAACGTCCTTGAGCCAGGCTTTGTCAAGACCAATATGGCAGTTCCCTTCCCATTTAGCCTCTTCTCACCAATGCGGGTCTCAGCTGAGCAAGGGGCGCAGTCGGCCATCTACCTCTCATCCTCTCCCGACATCGAGGGCGTGAGCGGGAAGTTTTTCAACCATAAAGGAGTGCCAACGAAATCATCGAAGATCTCCTACGATGAGAGCAGCGCCCAGCGACTCTGGCAGATCAGCGCAAAACTCACACAGCTTTCCACAGACCTTCAATCAAGCCTTAGAGAGGCAGCGAGAGACTAAATCCTGTTCAGAGGTCTAAAAGGAACACTTACATGGAATATCGTTGGAATGAGCAGTAGAGCGAATCGACAACATCAAGAAGTGAGCTACTCCGACGGCAGGATTCTTCACTCAATCTTCATCCATCATAGCCGTAAATTCAGGTTCTGGTGTCGGGAGAAGAAAGCATGGTTTGCCGCGAAATGGTATTGATAAATTCTCGGGCGGCTCGTGAAATAGATCCGACACGGCGATAGACGAGAGCAAAAATAAACTCTTCTGTTAAGCTGGTGATCGGTAGGAGTACTAGATCATTCCCAATCTGAGATGGTCGTATCAAGGCAGGAAGCGTCAGCGTTACACCGATGCCTTGCCTGACCATCTCTTTCAGTCCCTCAACCGATTCTATCTCAATGAGTGGATGTATAGGCAGCCCGCGCTGGGCAAAGATCCTCCTGATGATCTGTCCCAGGCGGGAGGTTTCGTCCAGCAGTAAGAGCGGTTCGGTCGTTATTTGCTCCAATGTGACTGCCGGAACCTGCCTCTGAGCCAGCGGATGTTGTGCTGAAACGAGCAGATGGAGTGGCTGGCGGAATAATTCCTTTACAATCAGCAACTCCGATTGCAGCCTCGGATCAAGAATCAAGCCAAGCTCCACTTCTCCCTGTTCCACCGATATTATCAACTCATCTGTGTGGTTCACGCGTACTTTCAGCCGTATGTGCGGGTATTGTTGATGAAAAGAGGCAAAGAGTGCTGGTAAGAAAGCGGTTGCCAATGATTCGATGCAACCAATACGAATGGTGCCGCGCTGACCAGCTTGCAACTCAGCGAGGAATAGCTGGCCCTCCTGTAACTGTTCCATGGCGTTTCTAACGTAGAGAGCGAACTCCTGGCCTGCTGTGGTCAATGTGACCCGTTTCTTCGTGCGTGTGAAGAGTGCGACCTCTAATTCGTCCTCCAGTGCCGCGATCTGGCGGCTCAACGCGGATTGCGCAACGATACACAGTTCAGCGGCTTTACGGAAGTTTTGTGTCTGCGCCGCCGCAAGGAAATAGGTGAGTTGGTAGAACTCCATAGTGGCTCTCCTCGTAAGTTGATATCAGATTGAGATCACTATTATATCAAATAGGTGTTGGACGCATCAATCTTTCTCACTTATACTATGAATGTATTCATAATTACACAGGATGATACCAGGTCAACAAATGACAAGTAGTGGTAATGCTCCGCGAGTTCGTCGCTCATCGAGGCAGGAGAAAAGAGGGAGAAATGACTCAGGTTGAACAATTGGCGGCTTTCGTCGAGCATATGACGTATGAAGTTATGTCAGAGGAAGCTCGCCACCAACTCAAGATTCGTATACTCGATGCCCTCGGCTGTGCTCTTGGGGCGATTGAGGGGCCACCCATCAAGATGTTGCAGGCCCAGATCGAAGACTTCGGCGGCAAGCCCCTGGCAACGCTGATTGGCGGCGGAAAAACCGCTCCCGACCGCGCAGCTTTCTACAACTCAGCTCTTATACGTTACCTGGACTACAACGACAGCTACATTGCTAAAAAGGAGACCTGCCACCCCAGCGACAACCTTGGCGCGGTCCTTGCCGCCAGCGAGTATGCACGGAGGAACGGCAGGGAATTCCTGACGGCACTGGCACTCGCCTATCAGATTCAGTGCCGACTCTCAGATGTAGCCCCAGTGCGAGCGAAGGGCTTCGATCACACGACACAAGGAGCCTATGCGGTCGCGGCAGGAGTAGCCAAAGCATTGGGCCTTGACCAGAAAGGGGTTGCGAACGCAGTCGCAATCAGTGGCACAGCCTATAATGCCTTGCGCGTCACCCGTACGGGCAGCCTCTCCAATTGGAAAGGGCTAGCCTATCCCAACACCGCTTTTGGCGCTACTCACGCCGCCTTCCTCGCTATGCGCGGCGTTACTGGTCCCCTGGAAGTCTTCGAGGGCAACAAGGGCCTGATGGACGCCATTACCGGACCTTTCGAACTAGACTGGACGCAAGAGAACCTTGAAGCTGTACGGCGCACTAATGTGAAGAAGTACAATGCTGAGTTTCATTCACAGTCCGCACTTGAAGGCGTTCTGGAGCTGCATGCGGCCCAGCATGTGCATCCAGAGGAGATTGAGGACATCAGAATAGACATTTTTGATGTCGCGTATCACATCATCGGCGGGGGTGAAGAGGGGAACAAGCAACGGGTGCGTACCAAAGAAGAGGCCGATCACAGCTTGCCCTACATGGTAGCGGTCGCACTTCTGGACGGCGACGTTTCCCCTGCACAGTATCAGCCAGAGCGCATTATGCGCGAGGATGTGCAGAGCCTGCTGCATAGGGTAACTATTCTACCTAACGAGGCACTGAGCAAACGCTTCCCCGCCGAGATGCCCTGCCATATACAGATCACGCTCAAAGACGGTCGGGAGCTAAGCATTGAGAAGCAGGACTACGAGGGATTTTCTACACGCCCGATGTCGTGGGAGAAGGCTGTAGCCAAGTTTGAGCGTCTCGCAGCACCCTATACTGACGCCGCACAGCGTGCAGCCATTTTAGAGACGGTGGCTCACCTGGAAACGAAAGAAGTAGCGCAGTTGACCGAGTTATTAGGCGCGTCTTTTGCGCGTACTCATTAATTTGAGAAAGAGAGGCAATACTATGAGCGAGCGAGCATTTCCATTTATTCGTATGAATGAGCGCGAGGGCAAACCCCGCACGCGCGGTATCACCGAGATCCGCGGCCCCTACTACACTCCTATGGGCAAGCGTTACCTGGAGGATGTACTGGAGACAATGGGCGAATATGTAGACTCCTTGAAATTCGCGGGCGGCTCCTTCACGCTGATGCCGGAGAAGCAACTCAAGGAAATCATCGATCTTGCCCATCGCTACAATGTGCTCGTCTCCACCGGAGGCTTCATCGAGCATGTGCTTACGCAGGGGTCTGAGGTCGTGAATCGCTATATTGAGGAGTGTCGCAATGTGGGCTTCGATATTCTCGAAATCTCAAGCGGCTTTATCACTATCCCGGTTGATGACTGGCTGCGGCTGGTTGAGAAGGTGCAGCGCGCGGGGCTCAAGGCCAAGCCGGAAGTTGGTATCCAGTTTGGCGCCGGTGGGGCAAGCGCCGCCGAGGATCTGGAATCAGAGGGCACGCGCGATGTGGATTGGGCCATTGGGCAGGCCAGGAGATTTCTGGACGCTGGGGCTTATATGATCATGATTGAGTCCGAGGGCATAACCGAAAATGTAAAAACGTGGCGAACCGATGCGGCAGCCAAAATTATTGGTGCATTGGGGTTGGAGAAGGTGATGTTCGAGGCCGCTGATCCAGAGGTCTTTGCCTGGTACATCAAGAATTACGGACCTGAGGTCAATGTCTTTGTTGACCATAGCCAGATTGTCCAGCTTGAATGCCTGCGTGCGGGCATTTGGGGGACCAAGAGCCTGTGGGGGCGTGTCTTGACTTACAAGGGGTAGAGCTGACATGGACAGGGTGGGAAACGACGCGCGTCGTTTCCCACCCTGTCCATGTCAGCTTGCATATCTACAGAAAACCAATGGATGCATGGTTTTTTCAAGCCTTCCTGATGTCAAATTCATGACCATATTTGCTGCCGGGCCCATCATAGCCGCATTCTCCCACTCTTGGCGAATTGACAATGGGCAACAGCAACCCCGCACCTTCAAACTTTTTCGCGTGCTTCTTACAATAGGTATTTCCATCACCCCACGCCCCGCCGAATATGAGGGTAGCTGGTGCATCACACACGCTGCATTTGAACTCAGGAGCAAGGTTGCGAGCAAGCAACTTTACCGCATCTTTAGGATTCAGCAGCCCATCTCGCTCAGAAACAATCCTCAAGTTCAAATTAGTGGAGGAACCAAAGTCATATGTGTAGGAGAACTTCTGCCCAACACTCAGCACTTTCCCCAATTCCGCGTATAAGCTATGATCCTCGATCATCTCAATAAGGAATTTTACTGCTCTTTGCCGATCACGATATTGAAAGTGTTGCATCATCGACTCACGATCTTTATCCTTTGGCGCAGCTATCTTCACTTTCAATTCCTCTCGCAGATACTTAGAGGCATCATCTCTCGAGTGGATTGGTCGCAACTTTGCCACTAAATCATCGGGAATCGTTTCGAGCAAAAAAGGCTCAAATTCCTCTTCCAGGTCGAACTTGTCATAGTCCTCCTCATCCTCATCCTCATCCTCCTCCTCCTCGGAGTCTTCCAGGTCTTCTCCATCGTCCTCAGACTCTTCGCTTGTTGTGCCATTCACCTCCATATTTGCCGCTTCATCTGGAGTGAGGATTTTTATATTGGAGAAGTCGAAAGATGGCGGCTCTGACTCATAGTAGAACTCTCCAATTTGGAAGGCGCTCAAGTGGTTGCAGCATTCTACCCAGACGGCTCTGATAAAGTCATCCAGCTCAATAAGCTGCGCATCGGTGGGCATCTCAATATGCATCCAGTATTGTGGATTGTATTTTCCTTCCAATACAATATGGAACAGTTTTGTCTGTACAAACTTTTTGCCCTTAGATGATTTTGCTGTTTCTGCTTCCATGTGCACGCGATCTTTGCAATTTTTCAAATGCTGTGACATTTTAGCCTTCTCAAATTCGCCCCGGCAAAATTTGCAAATACCTGCATAACTCGGTTTTATTTTCGTTTGTTCTTTCATAGTTTTTCTCCTCAGATTCCCTGATTCTTTGTCCAGGCCTAATCCATTATATGTTATTTTGAAAATGGGTCAACAGATTCTGGTAAAGGCACAAGTGTTTTCACCTCAAGCGTTTTTCTTTCCACTTTTTTCCCGGTTCCGACTGCATAGGTGATACCACCCCAAAGATGGGCTAGAAAGAGGGGTTCGTAATAACTCTCTGAAGTATGACCCAGGGAAGTGTACCAGGCTCGTCCACCATCATACTCGTGATACCAGGCGATGGGGTGATCAACGCCCATTGTGCCCCCTTTGTAGGTATTCTCGTCTATAGTCAGCAACACATGGACCTTTCCACGAGGATTTGAAGCGAAGTTGTACCACTCATCGGTACGCACCCAGAGAGGTGGCAGCATGTTGGTAGAAGGATGAGTTCTATCAACCACATGAATGGTTGCTTGCATAACTTTTGAGTGTTTATTAACGCGGTTCAAGAACGAACCGACAAGACCACCGTACCAGGACCAGTCGTACTCGGTATCGCTGGCCGAGTGAATACCAACGTAGCCACCGCCAGCACGAATATAGCGTTCAAACGCTGCTTGCTGGTTGTCATCAAATATCTCACCGGTAGTTAACAGAAAAACAACGGCGTTGTAGTGCGCTAGATTTGCATCGGTGAAGACCGTCGCATCTTCCGTAAAGTCGATGGCAAAATTATGCGCAGCAGCCAGTTTAACGAGCGCTATTTTGCCGTCTACAATGGAGGCATGGCGAAATCCGGCTGTTTTTGAAAAGACGAGGAGCCGCGGCTGGCATGTATCGGTCGTGGGAGATGCGTTTGTAACGGAATTAGTTTGCTGTCCATTACAACCATTGAGTGTTGTAGTTGTTACAGCTACAGGTTGATGAAAAAGGCTTGTAACCGTCAATAGTGCAGCGGCAAGCACAAGAATGAGTATCAGTGCGATGAGCCAGTACCTCTTTACCATCATCATTTACCTCTGAAACACTATAACCGCTCATAAGTTAATGGCCTTCCCTATCCAGGCAACCAGTTTTGAATGCGTAGAGAGCAGGTAATTTGCTCAGTGTACCATTTTTATACGGACAAGTAGGATATAGGTTGCTGGTTAAGATGGGAGTTGAGAGCATACCCCACAGCCTGTCGTAGGTTGTGGGGTATGCTCTGGTTTGTTCCATAGAAAATGTGAGTAAGGATGCACGTTTAGCCACGAGTGGCAATTGTGCCAGGTTCCTGTTCCTCTCCACCTTGTGGAGGTGTACTCAACACAGCGGGATGTGTCACAAGTAACCACACGAAGTAGATCAGGCCGACGCCTACCATGATGAGGGAATACAGCCAGGGTGCGGCAAAAGACGTATCACGGAAGATGGCTAGCTCGAAGAGCAACCACACGATCGCCAATATGATAATCGGCACCTCAAATACACCAAGGCTGAAACCCTGCGATGGAGGAAGTTTGCGACGTGCACTGGCGTACAGTATGACTGTCGCCAGGTAGATAATCGCGGGCAATAGAGTCGCTGCACTAAACAGATAATTTAAAGGACTTGTCTGATGAGCGAAGATACCTAAGCCAGCAAAAACTGCCAGTACCACCTCAATGAGTAGGCCCGAAAACACCGTCGCGGCTAGTGGCGTGCCTGTACGTGAATTTACCCTACTGAACAACTGATGACCTGGGAAACGCTGATCTCGTGACATCGCCCAAACAATACGAGTAGTTGTAATGAAAATGACTAGACCGCAGGCAAAGATCGAGAACGTGACCAACACCAGGAAGACATCGCCAACGATAGTACCAAGTGCCTGCGTCACGATATCAGCTACAGGTGTGGATGAAGCGGAAAGAGCTTTGATATCTCCAGAGGCTAAATTGAGTGCAACGAGGAAGGCAAATCCTACAACTCCACTTAGTATAACGGAAGACCACATAGCAAATGGAACCACTTTATGAGCTTCCTCAGTCTCCTCAGCGAGGTTGGCCGCGGCTTCGAAACCAACAATCGTAAAAGCGCCAAGTAAGAAGGAGAGCATGAAAGGGCCGGTAGAAGTAAGTGTTCCGAGGTTAAAATAGCCCGTTGGAGACACAATACCTGTGCTAAAGAGGTGATCTACGTGTAACAACGAACGGATGGCTCCAACAATTATCAGCAGGAGAGTCAGTCCCACAATGCCGATTATTTCTGTCCCAACGGCGGTATTATTAATGCGGGTTGACCAAAAAGTAGAAGAAATGATGAGCAACATTTGGATAACAATGACTATGCCCGTAGCAAGCCAGGCATTGAGGTTCGACTCTGTATAGTTGAAAAGACTAGGTAACACCGTCGCGGCCACGGCATAATCAACAGCGACAACATCGACGATCAAGAAGGTGAAGGAGACCCACCCAACAAGCCAACCTATTTTAGGATTCGCCAAGCGCGACATCCATTGATAGGAATAGCCCGCCAGCGGCATACGTGATGCCAGGGAGGCGAAGATCAATGCCACGAATACCTGGCCAATGATGACAATAGGCCACGTCCAGATTCCTAACGGTCCACCCCAGTTTAAAACTGCCCCATATGTGGTAAAAATGCCTGTGGTGATGGAGATGAATGAAAAACCGACAGCGAAAGAGGCAAAGCGCTTTAGTTCGCGCTTATATTCCTGACGATAGCCAAACTTTTGTAGGGTCTGATCCTCAGAGGTGTTTTGCGGATTATCAGCGAGCGACATAAATGTGCTCCTTTCAATCTAACCTGTTGAGTATTTCTTCAGGAAGCGGTCGATACGCACCAGCGCCTCTTCAAGCTGATCATAAGCGGTACAATAGGCACAGCGCACATAGCCTTTACCGGCTAAGCCAAATACACTGCCGGGAACAACGGCGACATGCTCTTCAAGGAGTAACTTCTCGGCGAAATCCTCATCCGTCATACCTGAAGCTCCAACGTAAGGAAAAGCATAGAAGGCTCCTCGTGGTTCACAGCAGTTCAGGCCGATACGATTCAGGCCATCGACAAACATGCGGCGGCGGCGAGAATAATCTTCATACATCGTCCGTACATCATTCTCACCATGCCGCAGCGCCTGTATTGCGGCTTCCTGGGGAGCGGTACCGACACACATGATGGTATACTGGTGAATCTTGAGCATTGCTTCTAGTATATGGGCTGGTGCGGCAACATAGCCGATGCGCCAACCCGTCATAGCGTACGCCTTTGAGAAGCCATCCAACAGGATAGTACGTTCACGCATGCCAGGAAGGGAAGCAATACTTCTATGCTCTTGATCGTAAACAAGACGACTATATACTTCGTCAATGGCAACAATTAAGTCATGTGCTATAGCGAGTTTGGCAATACCTTCCAGTTCAACCTGAGGAATGACAGCGCCAGTGGGGTTATTGGGATTGCCGAGCAAAATCATTTTTGTACGTGGTGTGATTGCAGCTGCAATCTCGGAGGCTCGCACAGCAAATTCGTACTGGGCATAGGTTGGGACAGGGATGGGGACACCCCCAGCAAAGATAATATCAGCTTCGTATGCAACGTAGCCTGGATCAGGTGAAATCACTTCATCGCCCGGGTCAATGATGGTTCGCATCGCAAGGTCTACGCCCTCGCTAACACCGACAGTTACCAGAAGCTCTGACGTAGGATCATAGGTCAATCCATAGCGACGATGGAGCATAGCTGCCAGTTCCTCGCGCAATTCAATCATGCCATAATTCGAGGTATAACGGGTATGACCTAACTCAATCGAGCGGATACCGGCCTGGCGGATATGCACTGGGGTAACAAAATCTGGTTCTCCCACACCGAGCGAAATAACATCTGGCATGGTGTTGATAATATCAAAAAATTTGCGTATTCCAGAGGGCTTTACCTGACGCACGCGCTGTGACAACACTTCCCGCTTGAGCGTATCCATAAAAGCACTTTCCCCTTCTTTGCAACATAGTGGTAGGAGATACCATGGAGCAACGCTGGTTGTTGCCTATTCCTACTCGCTATGGTAGTCTGTTTATCGAGTGGTATAATTGGTGCTGGTCTTGCCTCTCTTTGCTAACCTCTCACGTACCCAATGTAACATAAAAGAGGATATGTTGACAATGCGCCAATCGCCTCTTCAGCACGATCCAGAAGGAAGCCAATCCATTCTAGCAAAACATAGCGTACTTGTTGATACTGATATTGGTGACGACATCGATGACGCGCTTGCACTTGCTCTCATTTTGAGGTCACCAGAAATTGATTTACGGGGAATCACCACTGTTTTCGGTGATACCCAACGACGAGCACGCCTGGCACAACACCTGCTCCACGTCTATGATCGTGAAGATGTCCCTATTGCGGCTGGAGTACGAACGCCATTACAACCTCGTCATCGTCCCTCTGGTGTACCCCAGGCAGCCATACTTGACAGTAGAGCCGTTGCACCTGCTATTAGTGCGCTTTCTGGCCCAGAACTGATTGTAGAGACTGCGCTAGCTCAGCGCGGTGATCTCACGATACTTTGCCTGGGACCACTCACGAATGTTGCAACAGCCCTGCGGATTCAGCCAGATTTATTCATGGCGATAAGCGGAATTATCATGGTAGGTGGAACGAGTGGTTTGCCTTTCCCTGAGTGGAATGTGCGGAGCGATGCAAGGGCAGCACAAATTGTCCTGGGAGCCGGAATTCCTGTGAAGTTGCTAGGATGGAACATTACAACTCGTTGTCAGCTGCGAGGCTGTGATCTTCAAAGATTACGCTCTGAATATTCTCCTGAAACACAATTTCTGAGCCAATTGCTGGGGGTGTGGAAGAGGCACCACCATCGCTGGCAGCCTGATTTGCCTTATATTCATGATACCCTAACGGTTGCGGCATTATGTGCGCCGGAGTTGTTTGAGTTTGAGGAGATGACGGCAAGAGTATTTGCACATGGACCTCTTACTGGATTCATGGTGCCACGCATCATGAATGGGCCATTAGTTCAGGCGGCAATAGGAATAAAAGCAGAAGCGACAAGGGAGTGGGTAATGACGAGATTGATCACATCATCACGCATGCAAACCTCGTAGCTTTTCGACGATTCCAGGCACTGAAGAGAGGATGGCCTCTACATCAGCAGTGGTATTGTTCTTACCAAGCGTCAGCCTTAGACTGCCATGCGCTACTTCTACAGGTAGCCCCATCGCAATGAGCACATGCGACGGATCAACTGAACCGGAGGTACAGGCAGAACCCGTGGAGGCTGCGATACCTAGCAGGTCCAGATTTAGCAGGATCGATTCCCCTTCCACGCCCTCAAAGCAGAAGCTGGCATTATTTGACAAACGACGCGTAGGATGGCCGGTAAGTTGACTACCAGGGATGGTCAATAAACCGTTTATGAGACGATCCCGCAAAGCAATAATGTGAGGCTGTATCCGAGGTAGTTCCTCGTAAACCAGGCGTAATGCTGTAGCTGCGCCCACTATCCCCGCGACATTTTCGGTGCCAGCGCGACGTCCACGTTCCTGCGAACCGCCCTGGAGCTGCGGCAACAGGCGCATACCCTGGCGCGCATAGAGGATTCCTACACCTTTGGGTCCATAAAATTTATGAGATGAAAGTGTCAGCAGATCAGCGTTGAGAGCTGCAACGTCCAATGGCAGAGAGCCGCCTGCTTGCACCGCATCAACATGGAAAGGTATCTTCCTGGCACGACAGATGCGGCCAATCTCCGAGACAGGTTCAATAGTACCAACTTCATTGTTGGCATACATGACAGAGACGAGGATTGTCTGATCGGTGATGGCGCGGGCCACATCATCCGGGTCTACCTGCGCATACGTGTTAACGGGTACATAGGTCGTTTTGAAGCCAAAACGCTCTAGATACTGACAGGTGTGCAATACAGCATGATGCTCAATTGGTGTAGTAATAATATGATTGCCTTTTTTCTGAGAGGAGAAGGCGATACCTTTGATGGCGAGATTATCACTTTCAGAACCACACCCTGTGAAAGAAATTTCTGTTGGGCGACAACCCAATATATCGGCTACTTCTTCGCGAGCACCATCGATGGCTTGCATGGCATGACGCCCTAAAGTGTAGATACTGCTGGCATTGCCATATTCTGTCGTGAGATAAGGTAACATAGCATCTAGCACTCGCGCATCTAAAGCAGTGGTTGCAGCGTGATCAAGATATATGGTGCGATCTGGCATATAAGGTCCCTTTTCCCTTTGGAAGCGATGAATTGCGTTATTCTATGGTTGTTGAAACGTACGTATCATCCATTTATTGTATCATAGGTTACTACATTATTGACGGCCAAATGCCGTATACTGTGTGTATCCATCCTTTAAGAGGAAACATTGAGAAAGAGGAAAAACAATGACAACATCACCTACACCTATGACCGCCAGTGAGCGTGTTCATGCTGCAATCGCGGGGGAACAAGTGGATCGAGTGCCATTTTGTTTCTGGCATCACTTCAAACCAGAAGGCTCGGGAGAAAGTTTGGCAAGACAGACAAAAGATTTCTTTGTAGATAAATTTCAGTTGGATATAGTTAAGATAATGCCAGATTTACCATATCCTGCGCCACAGGATCAGATTATAATGTCAGACCAGCTGCGTTTTCTCCCTCGTCTTGACTTAAATACTCCTATGTTTCAGGAACAACTGACGTGTATTCGTACTCTACGTTCGCAGCTAGGGAATGACTACCCTCTTATTTTGACACTTTTTAGTCCGCTGACACTTGCAATACGCTTCATGGGTAAACAAAAAGCGCTTGAAGAGGCACGAAAAAACCCTGAACCCTTCGCAGAGGGATTAGGAACAATTGCATCAAACCTCCGACGCTTAATGGAAGCCGCTATTGAGGCAGGCGCAAGCGGTATATTCTTTTCCTGTATGGGTGCAACCAATACAGATTTTACACGAGAGGAGTACCGGAACCTTGGCCGTCCCTATGACCTCGAAGCGTTGGCAGGTGCAAAAAACGGCTGGCTCAACATCGTCCATGTACACGCTGATCCAGCCCAGGAAGGGGATCAAATCTATTTTGAGGACTTCACTGATTATCCTGTGTCGGTGATGAGTTGGAGTGATCGTCTCACAGGGCCAAGCCTGAGCGAAGCGCTGACATTGACCGATAAGTGCCTGATGGGCGGATTATGGGAGCGGGGACCACTTACCCATGGCAGCCAGGCTGAACTTGACAATGAAATGATGTCAGCAATCAGCCAGACGAAAGGACGCAGGCTGATCCTGGCCAACGGCTGTTCAGTTCCTGATGATACAGCTGAAGAGTGGCTTTCTGTGGCCCGGCATCTGGTGGATGAATTGAAATAAGGCAGGTTTATCTCAAGTAAGTTGCCTCAGAGCAAAAGAATAGTGCCAGCTTAGCATGGCACTATTCTTTTGCTCTGAGAACTACATATACTAGCTCACTCGTACCGTAAAACATCTAAAGGTCGTACACGTACAGCTCCCCACGCAACCACGGCAGCTACTAACATGGTAATCAGGGCAGTTGAGCCTATAATCAAACCAACAAGACCAGGAGCATATCCTATAGCTATATGAAATACAAATGAACTGAGGGCAGTTATTGCTCCAGCCACCAGCAGCATTGCAACCAGTGAACCAAGTATACCTACCAGGCCATTTTCGATGAGGACGGTAGCGAGTATCGAGCCACTGGTATGGCCAACAGATTTCAAAATTCCTATTTCTCGTCTCCGCTCCAGCATTGCCAGAGCCACTGCATTAGCAATAATAATCAGACCTGCAACCATCGCGAGAGAGGCAACCGTTGTCAGCATGATAATGAGATTGTTGAGCACCTGGTTGATAAGTGAATCAATATCGATCACACTGAAAATGACAGCTGTAGGGACAGTTTTGTTCAGATGCTGTTTGAATGAGGGCAACTGTTCAGGATTCACTTTCAACGAGAAGACTTCTAACGTAAGTGAGCCGCCGAGTTGCTCTGTGAGAGCGGCATCAGCCAAAATGCCAGCAAAGTTTGGATTGCCCGTTTGCGAATCGGCGTCATAGAAACCAACAACGTTGAGGACTTTAGTGACGTTTCCACCTACACTTTGCACGATGATGCTATCTCCTACATGCAGATGAACCGGAGCTTTTTCAAGTTGAGAGCTCATAACAACGTGGTTCGTGCCGGAGTCTGAAGCCCGAAGATTACGGCCATTTTTAAGTACGATAGTAGGCAGATTACTTTTGCCCGCGTTTAATCTGAAGCCCTGCAGGTCGCTTATGGCATTGAGAATATCCTCTTTATCGATTTTATTTGTGCTACGGATACTTTTCAGTATGGCATTAATATCTTTTCCGGCTACAAGTAATGGGTATATCTGCGGTACCACTGGATTGATCTGCGTCTTACTAGCATCAATACCTTTCAAGTGCGGTAATTGGTCCATAACTGACTGTTTCTGACCCGGTGAAACAATGACGAACACATTGCGAGTAAAAAGCGTACTCAATGTATTATTGATGGTGTCCTTGATCCCCTGGCCCAATACCAATATCAAACCTATCGCGAATACTCCTACAAAAAGGGCTGTCAGGGTGGTAGTTGTGCGTATTCTCTGTCTACCCATGTTGCGATATGCAAACATGACAGCGGTCTTCCATGAACGCGGAGTAAACATGATGACGCCGTTGACTACAGTAGCTAAGAGGTACACCAGCGATCCACCTAGCAAGATTATGCCCAATCCGCCCAGGACGACGAGTATGTAGGTACCAATAACACTGTAGCCATGGCTTGTGGCAACTTTATTGGCGAACACTCCCAGGAATGTAAGACCTGCAAACAACAGCGCTGATAGGAGGACGATGCCAAGTGCAAGCAGAATCCATAGCAGGATGCGCGGTCGAGGGCACTCGTAGACTGGCAAATTTGATATTGCCAGTACAAGCATGCCAAATCCGAGGGCAAGAGAGAAAACTACGCCTGCGCCTCCATAAACGGCCACGGCTGCCGTGAGCAGATCTCCAAGGATGCTCGAGGCGAGAACAACAAAGAGTAGCGAGAGTAAGACAAGCAATCCAAAGGTCGTCAAGCGCGAGGAAGCTTTCGTTCCCTCGCTTATCTCACGCAATACCGCTAGCGGACGTATCTGGCTAGCCTGTACGATTGGAAGCAAACCGAAGATGAGAGCGGTTGATAGCCCGATAAGCAGACCTGATACGATTGTCAAAGGATCCAGCACGACGGAAAGGTGCAGGAAGAAGGCGTTTTCAACGACCGTTCGGACAAGAAAACTTGCCCCCACACCCGCAGATGTACCGATGAAGCCGCCGATGATACCGAGTAATACCGCCTCTAGCCCAAATAGTGTATAGAGGTCAACCTGCCGATAGCCCGTAGTTTTGAGCATGGCAATTTCAACCTGGCGTCGCTGCAACAGGACTTGCATCGTATTGATAATACCTATACCACCGATGAAGAGTGCCAGCAAACCAACAATGCGTAAAAAGAGTTCGATCTGGTTGACTTGACTTTGGCGCCGGGCGAGCAAGTCCTGCGCGGTAATGACACGTACGGATGGCAGAGCCTGCCCCACTGCTGTTTTGACTGAATTGAGATTTGCAGTAGGTACGGTCATGTAGGCTGTTCCGTATTGGGCAGGCAAAAGTGTACCATTCGGGCCAGGTATAGCTTTTAAGGAGGCTTGTGAGATGATCACCTGCGGACCGAGGAAGGCTCCACCCTCCTGAAATTCTGCCGCGACCGTGATAGGCACAAGGCGTCCATCAAGTGTTTTGACGCGATAGGTACTACCGATGTGAGCGCCAAGATGCTGGAAAACAAGTGAACTCATAGCAACATTATTACCATTGACGATACTTTGGATAGTCAGGTTATGGGATGGCGCGATGAAGTTTGCCTGGCCGATGAGGGGAAAGTTCTTAGAGGCAGCGATGAAGCTGAAGGTTTCCTCATCTCCCGACGGAAGGGTGATACTTCCACCAGCATCGTACGTAGTTGCATAATCTGTGATACGACCACGCTGCTTGAGTTGATCAAGAACAGTCAAATCACGTTGGCGCAGGGGCGTTATGTCTGCATTGAGGCGAATATCACCGCCATTGGCCTCAACAATATTGCCAATGAGCGCTTGATTGACGCTGAGGCTGACTAGCTGTAGCGCCACAATCGCCATCACACCAACAGCGACACAGAAGATAGCGAGGATGGAGCGCTGTCCCCCGCGTACAAGTGAACGAGTAGAATATGACCAGTAGAGAGCAAGTCTCATCGATTGGGAATCCTTCTATACAATAAGCGGGCATTTGTATTTCGTTTTGAAAAGCGTTCTCTTGCTTTATAGTAAGACTCTACCAGAAAGATGCAAATTGGTCTAGCTGTCTTCCGAGTTACCATGTAACTTTGCAGGAGACCACTCACCGGGTCGTGGTGAACACAAGACTCGTTTCACTTTACCTGAACGTAGCACCAGTTCTACTACTTCATGTATCAGCTCTTTTTGCACTGCAAGAATATGTGTTAGCAACAGATAGACACTTGCATCTTCAGGAATATTCTTCATCGCTCCTTGATCACTGATCATCAACCTGGCAACATAGCGTGGAGTTAGTACATCTCCCTGGTTTATGCCCAGCATAGCAGCGATACGTTCCGGTCGATGGGCTATCTCCGTGCTCAGTGGTTGATTCAATGCTTCGGCACTCATTAGTAAAAAGGCTATAGTAGTCTGGGGTGGAACAAGCGGCTCGTGCTCAGCTGGCGCTTTAATCATACTGTGACGGGCACCATCGGCTTCTACGATGACGACATCGGCTCCACCTTTGATGAGCAATTCGTAGGGTTGGTCGGATTTGAGGCCAGCTATTTTTCCCGCTGCGATGGCTCGTCCAGCGACTGTAACGCGGTGATGCTGCTTCCAGGCTGAACTCACCATTTTGAGGAGTGTAGGAGTTTCCGTGGAGACGATTAAGGTATCGGTTTCCCCTCGTTTGGGAAAATATATGTTGGTGGTGGTAGTCGTGACGACACGCTTGCCTTTCGCTGCCAATTCAGAGGCAAGTGTATACATCGTGGTTGTCTTCCCACCCGCTCCTACAAGAGAGATGAGCGATTCAGGAGGGATAGCGATGATATCAGAAAGCATGAGCTTCTGCCAGGCTTATTGAGCAATTCAAAACAACATCCATGGTTGCAAATCTCTTCCTTTTCATCATCGCATATTTCTCATTGATAATGCTACCCTCAAATTGGTGTAACCTCACTCCGTAATAGATAACAGAGAAAGGCGGTGGGTGCCTTTCTAGGTGAGCCTTCACCTGGTTTACAGGTATGAAGGCTCTCTTTTTAGGTTCAAGAGAGCGAGCCCGCCCTTTAGTGTAGTGCAGGCTTGCTCTCTCGCTTGTCCGCGCGTTGCTGAAAAAGGGATTATTCAGCGTCACCAAAGATGGTATAATGCCAGCTTTTACGAGCGTCGCCGCTCAGCTCAATCATCACATGCTTGATCTGAGTGTATTCTTCAAAGGAGTAGAGGGACATGTCTTTACCGATACCACTCTCTTTGTAGCCACCATGTGGCATTTCCGAGGTGAGTGGCAGGTGGTCGTTCACCCATACTGTACCAAACTGAAGGGCCTTTGTGGCACGCATAGCTTTGTAAATGTCGCGCGTCCACACGGAAGAGGCCAGTCCAAAGACGACATCATTGGCCTTCTTCAGCACTTCTTGCTCGGTGCTAAAGCGACATACGACAACGACTGGACCAAATACTTCACTCTGCACAATCTCGGCATTATTGCGATCCTCTGCTATGACGGTTGGTTCAAAGAAGAAACCCTTTTCGAGACCTGTGATAGTAGTTCGCTTGCCACCAAGAACAATATTCGCACCTGCCCGTAATGCGCGCTCTACAAAGCCTTCGACATTGGAGCGTTGAGTCGCGGAAATTAACGGACCCATATCGGTGCTCTCGTCTGCCGGGTTGCCAACACGAAGCGTCTTCACTTTACCCAAGAACATCGACATGAACTTGTCATAGATGCTGTCCTGCACATAGATACGAGTGGCAGCAGTACAGTCCTGGCCACAATTGACGTAACCACCTACAACAGCCCCGCTGGTAGCAGCATCGATATCGGCATCCTCATAGACGATAAATGGAGCTTTGCCGCCGAGTTCGAGGTGCACGCGTTTAATGGAGTCAGCACCGGCACGCATAATATGCTTACCGCTCTCGGTACTACCTGTGACCGAGACCATGTTGACATCGCGATGACTGCCAAGTGCCTGTGCCACGCCAGGACCGCTGGTGATGACATTGAGCACGCCAGCAGGAATGCCAGCCTCTAGAGCCAATTCACCGAGTTTCAGCGTGCTGAGAGGAGTTTCAACTGAGGGCTTGAGAACAACGGTGTTACCGGCAGCGAGAGCAGGGCCGATCTTCCAGGCAGCCATCATGAATGGATAGTTCCATGGAGCCAGCGATGCAACAACGCCGATTGGCTCTCGACGAATAATGCTGGTATGGCCGCCTGAATACTCGCTGGAAGCTGTACCAGCAAGGTGGCGAGCAGCGCCAGCAAAGAAGTGAAAGTTGTCGATGGCAAATGGAATGTCGCTATCGCGTGCCAGTTTAATGGGTTTCCCGGCATCCTGCGAATCCAGTTCAGCTAACTCTCCTGCATGTGCTTCCAGAAGTGTTGCCAGTTTCTCCAGTGTGGCAGCGCGAGCGCCATGAGGCAGGCCGGACCAGCGCCCATCGTCAAAGGCTGCGCGTGCTGCAGCAACAGCGCGGTTCACATCTTCTACTGAACTCTCAGGAACTTGAGCAATCGACTGACCACTAGCAGGACCAATATCGTCAACGGTTTTGCCTGAACTACTACTGACGAGTTCACCATTGATAAGCAGTTTATACTCGCCCATTTGATAACCCCTTTCAAAAGTCTAAAATAGTGTGACTTCGCATGAATTTGTTTTCATTCATTTGCTTTTCGCACCTGTACTGCGAAATTGATACGAATTTTTCGAAGACAGGTCCAATCTACCAACGTCATTTTACCACAGCCACCGCTTATTTGTTAATGAGGAGTTGTGACAGGTGTGTCAAGTGTGACAACTGTGACGGTCGTGAACAATGCACAATCTTGTGGGTTTTCGTGATTGTATATACCTGTATTATCATGAAACGGCCACTGTTCTTGTTTCTGTTACGTGCATATCGTAACGAGCAAGCTCTTTGAAGAACGGCTGGACTGGAACACACAATTCTGGGCCAAAGGCACCTCGGCGGGTAATCTCGCCATTTGCCAACATATGTCCGGCAATGGCAAGGGGAGTACCGGTATCGAGAGCGCCAGCGCCAATGCCCCAACGACGATAGGGTAAGACGACAACCTGGTTGGCAATCTCCACACGTTGTCCTTGGGCATCCCCTGCAACCACGACGCGTAACACATCGCAATCCCGCGGCTCAACATCTTCAACGGGAGCCATCTCAAGAAGCCTGGCCAGGACCTCTCGAGGTGAAACTTTCACTCCTCGTACATTGATTGGTTCATCACCACCAAAACCTATATCTACCAGGAATTTGAGTTTCGTTAAAAAATCGCTGGGAAAGGCGATTTTGAAGGATACATAGCGGATGCCCTTGGCGCGGAACGATATTGGAAAGCTGGCACATTCGGAATGCAGCGAATAGATGGCGGTGGCACGACCCACGGGCAGGGGGAAGATCAGTTCCTCCTGGCCTGTCAACGGCCGCTGAGGGTGCCAGGTACCATCCTGAAAGACTTGCGGTGGCTTCGTACATTCATCCAGGATGGTGCGAATGGAATAGGGTGGCACGAGGGGCGCTGTTGATGGTGTATCATCACTACAACCAAGTTGCACCTTGATGCTGTCAACGCGGTCCAGCTTATCAACGGCAGCACGAGCAAGGAGGTTGGTGATGCCAGGAGTTCCCCCCATACCCAATATAGCAGTAATACCGGCAGCCTCAGCCTCAGAACTCATGTCCATCAACTTACGCGTCATATGGAAAAGCCCACCGAGATCGGCGTAATGGACTTTCTCTTGAATGCAGGCTTTGAGAACAGGTAGATTAAAGACGTAATCAACGGCACTCAATACGACATCGGCACCACGCACGAGGTTGGATAAACACTCAGCGTTGTTGACATCGATCTGTCTGACCTGGATTTTACCGCTATTGAGGGCAGCAGCGACCTCGCAGGCTCGTTCTTCGTTATAATCCGCGATAGTGACCTGGTCGACATCTTCATATTCGGTCAAGGCGCGAACGGTGACACGCCCCATTGCGCCTGCGCCACCAAGAACAATTATATGCATAAAACTCGCTCCCCTGTTTGTTATGCAACTGCCGTATTACTATCAACTGTTTCCGTTATTGTGGGCACCAGCTCACTCTTTACAGAAAGAGCGGGTCCCGATACAGTGGCATGCAGCTCCTGGAGTGTATCCTCTAAGCGATTCAGAATTGTATCGATTTCTTCACGAGTAATAACCAGAGGAGGCTCAACGCGAATGACGCGCGAGTTATTGAGCGTACCGGATATGAGAACGCCACGTTTGAAGAGACCAGAGGCGACGGCATAGCCAATGTCATCATTGACAAAGTGCTGACCAATCAAGAGTCCCTTCCCTGTGATGTTTGTATACACATCGCTATGGCGCCTGGCAATCTCTTGCAACTGTTTGATAAAGTATGCACCCTTTTCAGCAGCCTGCTCGGGAATGCGCTCCTCAAGGGTGACATTAATAGCAGCAATGGCAGCCGCACAAGCGAGAGGATTACCGCCCGTGGTAGAGGTATGGATGAAAGGATTGCTGTTCATGACACTCCATATTTTCGGAGTGGACATGAAGGCTCCGATGGGCATTACACCGCCGCCAAGGGCCTTAGCTGACGTGATAATATCGGGTGCAACATCCCAATGCTCGACTCCCCAGAGTTTACCAGTGCGCCCCATACCTGTCTGAACTTCGTCAGCGATAAGCAGTACCTCATATTCATCACAAAGCTGGCGAAGGCGAGGCCAGAAATCATCTGGAGGAACGATGGCCCCTGCCTCACCCTGTACAGGTTCCATTATTACGGCGGCAATATCGTTACCAACTTCACGAGCTATACGTAACTGTTGCTCAACAGCATCAGCATCGCCAAATGGCACATGAAACACATTGTTGTACAGGGGCATAGCGGGACGCCGGAAGATAGCTTTACCGGTGAGAGCTAATGAGCCGGTTGTTTTACCATGGAAACCGCGCACCGAGGCAATGAAACCGCTCTTACGGGTGTAGAGTTTGGCAAGTTTCATGGCGCCTTCAACGGCTTCAGTGCCACTACCGACAAAGAAACTATATTGAATGTCACCTGGAGTAATTTCGGCCATTAAGTGAGCGAGCATGCCACGCAGAGGATCTAGAAGTTCCTGGGTGGGAAGCGGACTCTTCTGCAATTGTGCTTGAACGGCCCCCACGACTTTGGGATGGGCCCAACCGAGGTTGAACAAGCCAAACCCACCGAGACAATCTATGTATTCGCGGCCTAGCACATCCTTGAAGGTTGCACCACGCCCAGTCCATTCGACTGCTGCAAAGTCACCTGATTCAGCCACTGATTTACGATACTCGATAAAGCCACTATTGTAGTACCTGGCAAAGTTGTTGACAGTGGTCTCGATTAACCACTCGGCTTCGCTCTTGCCCAGTACCTGCTTCTGTACAATGTCGAGGTATCGTTTGGAATCGTTGAGGGCCTTTAGTAAGCCATCGGTACTCATAAAAAACCTTTCTGATAATGCAGACTGATAAAAACATCCCACACCGACCTGCCTACCGGATAAGCATTCATCGGTAATTTTACCGATACTGCAATTCTATTGATGCGATGCTTGTGGGTGCATGTTAGCCTATCCCAAGGGTTAGCCACTTTGAAAAACTGAGGAAGCTTGCTATAAGGTAAATTTTACCAAATCAACAGAAAGCTTCATAAACGACGAGAAAACCGCGTGAAGTGAAGGATGAAAGAGTATTATCCGGAATACGAGTTCCAGACGCGAGAGGAGAAGGAGCCTCAGGGGTAGCAAGTAGACAGGTGGTAGCCACGAAACACATAGAATTTCGGTATGTAGCGTCCTCGTTTTTTACCTGGTATGTCTGTTACCTTCATGGGAGCACCATGCATTTCGGCATTGAATTATATGATTGAAACAATTTATGTGTACAGTATAGCTTATGGAGTAGCAATAAAGCAAGCATGATCGGGATATTGAGATTGCGAAGCTGGCAGTTAAGGAGGAGACGCAATCTTTTTGCGCCCCTCTCAATGTCCAATGCTATTTTCTCTTTTTAATAGGCAACAGCCATACGGGCTTCCAGGTAGCGAGACAGTAAAGCGAGTGGATAGCAGATTGCCAGGTAGAAAAGGGCGCCGTAAATGAAAACAAACATTTTGACATCAGAATTCGTCTGTGTGAAGGCAAAGGCATAAGTTTGCTGCTCCAACTCAACGACCGAAAACACGGAGAGCAATGCACTGTCCTGAATCAACGTGATAAAGTAGTTCGTAAAGGGCGGAATAGTAATACGTATTGCCTGGGGTAGAATAATACGACGCATGGTCTGGCGAGCATTGAGACCAAGGCTTAAAGCAGCCTCCGTCTGACCTCTCTGCACTGATTCGATGCCAGCACGGAATACCTCAGTCATATACCCCCCATAGGCAAAGCTCAGTCCGATTACTCCGTAGAAGAGTCCTTTGAAGTCATCGGGAACCAGACTATTGCCTTGCAAAGGTGTCAATATCTGAAAAGCCAGGCTGTATGGATCGAAGCCAAACTGTGATAGAAGAGCACTAACACCGAACTCCCATAGCAGTAACTGAACCAAAATTGGAGTTCCACGTACAAGCTCAACATAGACAGTAGTAATCCAGCGAATAACAGGAAATCGCGAAAGACGACCCATTGCTCCAATAAAGCCAAGAATTACCGCAAGTACCATGCCTACCACAGAAATACTAATAGTTGCTTCCACGGCTTGTAACAGAGAGGGTAGGTAGAGAACGAATTGCTCTTTAAAAGAGTACAGGTAATAGATAAACCAAGCGATGGCTAGCACACATATGATATAAAACAGGTAGTCCAAAATAACAAGCCAGTTTCGTTGTTTTGACTCAACATTGGTCAGTGGTTTTATCGTTTGCTCCATGTTCTTCTCCTTCTTACCCTGATTACAGTGCGGCACGCAAGCGTTGCTCAAAATACCTTGCAACAAATGAGGTTGGTAGGCTGAGCAGCAGATAGAGCACAATCGCCAGGACATAGAGAGGGATGGGATTACTACCATGGCGAGAAACCCAGAAATTCAGCACAGAAGTAAGTTCAGTGCCCGAAATTACACTCACTATTGCAGAGTCTTTGAGCATATAGATGAAATCATTGACAAAGGGAGGAATCATCAGAGGAATGGCCTGTGGCAAAACAACACGGAAAAAGTTTTGAACTGATGTCAGCCCCAGAGAAAGAGCCGCCTCTGTTTGACCATGTTCAACGGACAAAATACCGGCTCGAAAAACTTCAGCTTCATAGGCTGCATAGTTCAGTGCCAACGCGGCTATTCCTGCTACCCAGGGGTTATTATATTGTGATAAATCAACTTTCACGAGAAGGGAGCCTACCCCATAGTACAGGATAAATATCTGTGCGATAATGGGGGTACTACGCACTACCTCAATAAATGTACGTGCCGGAACTTTTAACCAGACAAAACGTGAGCTGCTCATCAGCGAAAGAAGAAGTCCAAAAACAAGTGCTAGAGGAAAAGCAGAGATACAATAGATAATGGTATCTCTCACCCCTCCTAAAAAGTTCGGTAGGGCCTGTTGAATCAAGTCCATAAAATAGTTCCTTTCCCTTCGTTAGGAAGGGATTATGTGAGGGCTCTCCCGTTCCTCAGCAGGTGCAGAGGACTAGAGGACTAAGTCTGCACCTCTGCACGTACATTTCAACCTACATAACGCCGATTTGAGCCTGCTGGTCGTTCCACAGGCTCCACTTCTTATAGATTTTCTGGAGTGTCCCATCCTTTTTCAGTTGGGTCAGCGCCTGGTCAATCTCTTTTAAGAGTATGAGAGAGTTAGGATTACTCTTATTGAAGCCAATCACATAATCGCTTGTCTTAAATGGCTTTCCAATTAGTTTCAATGCTGGATTAGGTTTGCCACCAGGCCCTGAACCCACAACATAGTATGAGGCAATTGGCAGGTCGATCAGCACCGCATCCAAATTCTTTTGCGTAAGGGCGTCAAATGGCAGATCAGGGTCAAAGGTCTTAGTATCTATCTTTGGATCCGACTTTAAAATATCTGCTGCCTTATAGGCTGCCCCAGTTCCAACCTTGAGTCCCTCCAAATTTGTTAATGATAAGTCGCTTGATGTGGTGAATTGGGAAAAACGTGAATCATTTGCTCGCACCACAATCTGCTGTCCATAGCGATAATAGGGCTGCGAAAAAACTTCAGTTTTTTGACGGTCAGAAGTTATTTCCCAACCGTTCATCACAAAATCAAACTGGTTTGCCAGTAAGGCCTGCTCCATTGTGCTATAGTCTTGTTCAATCTGCTTCTGTGTCACTCCCAACAGGACAGCCATCGCCAGGGCGATTTCTACTTCAAAGCCAACTTTATTGCTCGGGTTAGCAGGATCCTGAAAGACGTAGGGAGCTCCACCAGCAGAGGTAGCTCCCCACTGCATAAGTCCTGGCACTTTTAAGCCATTGCTTGCTATCTTTGTGGCTCCAGGAGTAGTACCTGAGCTGGTGGTGGTAGAAACGTTACCTCCACAAGCTGCTAGTATCGACTCGAACGTTCCACCGGCAAGAATGAGGCCGCCAGCCTGGCCTGCGCGCTGCAGAAATGTTCGCCTGTCTAATGCAAAGTTCATGATACATTTGCCTTTCTGAGAGTCTTCCTGGATGCGATACATATAAATAAAGCTATGGCAAGACGGAGAGCACACGCTCCAGGAATAGCTGCGTACGCTTCTCCTTTGGGTTTTTAAATATTTCTTCGGGGTCACCTTGCTCTATAAACGAGCCATCGGACATGAAAACAACCCTGTCAGACACATCACGCGCAAATTGCATCTCATGTGTCACGACGACCATCGTGCTGCCCTCGTAAGCAAGGTCTTTCATAACTTTGAGGACTTCACCTACAAGTTCAGGATCAAGAGCTGAAGTTGGCTCGTCGAAGAGAAGCGCGCGCGGTTGCATTGCCAGGGCACGCGCTATAGCGACGCGCTGCTTCTGTCCACCTGAGAGGCGATTGGGATAGGCGTCGCGTTTATCTGAGAGGCCAACCTTGACCAATAATTTCTCACCAAGAGCAATGGCCTGATCTTTTGACATTTTACGCACGAGGCGGGGAGCTTCAATGATGTTCTCTATAACGGTCATATGGGGAAAGAGATTAAAATTCTGGAAGACCATGCCTAGTTCGCTGCGAATTGGGCTGAGTCGCTTCACAGATAAACTGGAATTGAGCCTTTCCCCGTGGATATATATTTCACCGCTGGTTGCTTTTTCTAAAGCATTTAAACAACGAATGAGGGTACTTTTTCCTGAACCGCTCGGACCTATTACTGCAACGACTTCTCTTTTGCGTACTTCAAAATCGATATCTTTGAGGACGTGCTTATCGCCAAAATACTTGTTTAACTTGACGGTGCGGATGATTATTTCATCTTCTACTACATTGGTAGCCGGGATGAGGTTGCCCGAGTTGGTTGTTGTGAAGGCGTCATTCATTTTGAATTGCTGGGAGTCCAAGAAAGCCTCCTTTTATTACTGCATCATCTAAACTGGCGGGTGAAGTCGCTTTAAGTATGCAGCTTTGAATGTTGCAACAAGTATAGTTATCCATGAATAGCCTGTCAAGCATGGCCTGAGGTTCTGAACAGTTTCCTGAGCATAAACCGGGGCCAGGACGACCGCAAGGGTCGTCCCTACTATATACGTCGATACCCTTGATGTGCCTTGATGAGTCTGGCTCCTGATTATTGATGGAACCCTGGGATTACGCAAAATATACTTCTACTTCTATTTTACTATGTAATTTGGGAGTTGTTTTCATTGTTTCCTTTTTGTACACAAGAAGTACTATTTGATGTGGTCCAGCCCATTCCACATCAGGAGTTCGGGGATCGGAGAGGTCTGATTCGGGTAGGTGAAGAATTGACAAATGTGGAAGGTGTAGGCTATACTCGTTAGGGTAAATGAACAAATGTTCCTTTTCCTTATAGCAGAAATGCACACTAAAAATTTGTTTGTATGTTCCCTCTACTTGTTGTAACCGAGGCCGTTATGAATTTGCCTAATGTCGAACCCACAGTTATCGTTTCCTTCCCAGATGCCTTGCGCACGAGAGTTGGCAATCGTCGTTCTGTTACGGTGGCTGGCCACACTGTTCGTGAGATTATCGACGCGCTTGATCGTGACTTCCCCGGATTGCGGTTCAACCTGTGCTATGAAACTGGTGAACTGCGGCCTTACGTAAACATTTTCCTGGAACGGGAAAACATCCGTTATTTACAAGGTCTGGACACACCGATGTCAGCAGGGGTAACGCTACATGTTTTGCAGTCTGTCGCAGGAGGCGAGTAGCTACATCATCGTTAGGAGGAAATGGTATGACTCAACAGAGACCATATACCAGTGGAACTGTGTTAGTGATGGTAGGAACTAAGCGTGGATTGTTCATTTTATCATCGCGTGATCGTGAGAAATGGGAGATATCGACTCCAACATTGAAGGGACATCGCATTTTCCATGCCATCCTCGATCAACGTGCTGGCAAACGGCTTTTTGCAGCCGACAATGGAGACTTCTTCGGCACTTTCTTGCACTATAGTGACAATTTTGGCCAGACGTGGCAAGAGCCAGAAAAAGGTATCCAGTTCGCGGAAGGAAGCGGCGACAAGTTAACGAATATCTGGGTGATCGAACCCGGACGTGCCAATGAACCTGAAACTGTTTACGCAGGCGTCGATCCCGCAAGCCTGTGGGTTAGCACTGACAACGGCAAGACATGGGAGATCAATGAAGGCCTTGCAACGCATCCTACGCGAGAGCGTTGGGAGCCAGGAGCTGGAGGGCTGTGCCTGCATACGATCGTTCCTGATCCAACGAATGCTGCCAGGATGTGGGTCGGTATTTCAGCTGTGGGCTGTGTGCGAACTGATGATGGAGGGCGCAGTTGGGTCTTTGCCAACAAGAATACACGCGCCGGCTTTTTGCCCACAACGTACCCGGAGTTTGGTCAGTGCATCCACCGGTTGGTCCAACATCCCAAAGAACCGGAGGTGTTGTATCAGCAGAACCATTGTGGGATCTATAAGAGCACAAATGGTGGCGAAGATTGGGTTGATATCCAACACAATCTTCCTTCTGAGTTTGGCTTCCCTATCGCGCTGGATGTTCACCATCCCAATACTGTCTACGTCGTGGTAGAGGACCCGATGGCCCGGCATAATGTTGGGAAGGAATTCTCGGTGTATCGAACGCAGGATGGCGGGGAGCGATGGGAGCCCATGACGAATGGACTGCCAGAGGGGAATGGAGTGCTGCTGGGGGTCTTGCGACACGGGATGTGTACGGATACCATTGATCCATGTGGAGTGTATGTTGGCACCAATACAGGCCAGCTCTTTGCCAGCCGGGATCGAGGGGATAGCTGGCAGATGATCGCTGATTTCTTGCCTCCCATCTATTCAGTGGAAGCAACCCTGCTTGTCTAAGTTGACTTAGAGAGGCGGGGAATACTCAGGGGCTTTGCACTGTTTTTATGCGCATGATAGTTTGTTAACTGGTTCTTCATCTTCGGATGAGAACCATATTTTTACGAGCTAGCGAAGGAGAAACGAAATGCGATCTGATATTGTCCCTGGTGCGAAATTTCCTGATTACGAATTGACCGACCATACGAAGACACGGAGGAGTCTAAGCGAGCTGCAGGGGATTAATCCTATGGTTTTGATCCTCTCGCGGGGTCACTTCTGCCCGAAGGATCACCAGCAGCATCTTGAATTGGCGGCTTTCTATTCTAAAATCGCGGTCGCCTACACGAAGATTGTGACGATTTCGACGGATAACATTCTTGAAGCGAATGAGTTCCGCGACGCGGTGGGGGCGCAGTGGCCATTTCTTTCGGATGCAGGACGCAAGGTGCAGCAGGACCTGGATATTCAGGAGTACACAGACCCACATCACAATCCTATGATTCCACATACGTTGGTGCTGGAGCCAAACCTGGTTATTTATAAGATCTATAATGGATACTGGTTTTGGGGCAGGCCTTCTACTCAGGAGCTCTGGCAAGATTTACGCGAGGTAACGCGCAAGGTCAGGCCTGATTGGGATCCCGCGGCACCGGGGCTGCGCGAAAGTTGGGAAGGGGATAAGAGGCTACATTTTCCTTACAAGGAGCCCAAATAGTCTTGTGGTATCAAAAAGTCGCGAACGGCTTTTTGATACCACAAGACATTTTCTGGATGCCGTGTTGATTAAATGATGCTGAGTTCTTGCCCTACTTTTTCGAAGACGTTTAAGGCTTTAGTGAGTTCTTCACGAGTATGCAGAGCGGTGACGATGGTACGGACGCGGCACTTGTCGACGGGAACGGTGGGGAAGACGATGCCCTGGGCAAAGACGCCTTCCTCGAAGAGGCGCGTGCTAAACTTCATGGCAAGTGCACCCTCACCGACGATAACCGGGGTGATGGGCGTTTCGCTATGGCCTGTATTGAAACCTAGCTGCTTCAGGCCGCGTTTGAAGAAGTGGGCATTCTCCCAGAGGCGCTCAACAAGGCTATTGTCGTCCTCGAGAAGTTCTATGGCGGCGATACAGGTGGCGACGACAGAGGGCGGATGCGAGGTGCTGAAGAGCACGGGGCGCGAGCGCATCATAAGCAGGTCTTTGACATCCTGGCTGCAGGCGACGTATCCACCTAAGGCGCCAATACCCTTGGAGAGGGTGCCAACCTGGAGGGCTACACGGCCATCCAATCCGAAGTGACTCACGGAGCCACGGCCATTCTTGCCTAAGACGCCACTTGAATGGGCATCGTCGACCATGACAAAGGCGCCGTATTCTTCGGCAAGGGCGACGATCTCTGGCAGTGGAGCTATGTCACCGTCCATGCTAAAGACGCCATCGCTCACCACCATGACCTTGCTAGCACCTTTGGACTCCTCAAGCACGCGACGTAGGCCAGTCATGTCTTTATGTGGATAAACTTTGCGCGGCGTCCTATTAAGACGTATACCATCTATGATGCTGGCGTGATTGAGTTCGTCACTGATGATGATGTCTTCGGGCAGCATAAGAGCCGAGATGACGCCCAAGTTGGTAGTATAGCCAGATTGGAAGGTGAGCGAGGCTTCGGTATGTTTGAAACGGGCAAGCTTCTCTTCCAATTCATTGTGGAGTGACATGGTACCGGCGATGGTACGCACGGAACCGGAACCAACGCCATACTTTTCGATAGCCTTGATTGCTGCTTCCCGTAGTTTAGGATGAACGGTGAGACCGAGGTAGTTATTTGAAGATAGGGTAATCACTTCGTGACCGTCAATGATGACGGTTGCCTTCTGCTCAGATTCCAGAACGCGTGGGCGATGAAAGACGCCTTTTTGGCGCAGAGTTTCCAGTTCCCCTGCCGCGAACTGTTGTAGTTTGTCCATTTTTCTCCTCTTCTAAGTCCAATGTATTATGTATATCCCTACATTGTCATGACTATTTTGCCACAATCGCCTGTTTTCATGATTTCCATGGCTTCATGAAGTTGGTCGAATGGTAGTGTATGAGTGATTACCTGCTTGAGGTCGAGCTGGCCAGATTCAAGAATGCGGCGGGTGTGGTACCAGGTATCGAAGATGAGACGGCCAGAGATACCAAAGATGGTCGCGCCTTTGAAGATAATATCATTGGCGAGGTCAAGTTCGATCATGCGCGAGGGTATGCCAAGCAGAGAGACACGGCCACCGTTGCGCAGTGCTTTGAAACCCTGGCGCATGGCCTGTGCGTTGCCCGACATTTCTAGGACGACATCAACACCCAACCCGTCAGTAATAGCAAGGACCTGCTGTACGGGGTCAACTTCACGGGGATTGAGCACGTGGTTTGCGCCCATCGCGGTGGCGATCTCCAGGCGCTTGTGGTTGGGTTCGATAGCAAAAATGGTACTGGAACCGGAGACGCGACAGAGGCCGACGGCCCAGAGGCCGATGGGGCCGCAACCAAAGACGGCTACGGTTTTGTTGGTGATGTCGCCCGCGAACGTGGCGTGAACGGCATTGCCAAAGGGTTCCTGGATGGAAGCAACGGTATGATCGATTTCTTTGCCCGTTTTCCAGGCGACGTTCTCTGGGATGGCGATGTATTCAGCGAATGCTCCATCGCGATCGACGCCGAGGATCTGTACATTGCGACAAACATGGGCCTGTCCGGTACGACATTGATAGCATTGACCGCAGGTGATGTGGGTTTCAGCAGCGACGAAGTCGCCTGGGATGAGGGATGTGACTTCGCTGCCGACTTCGACGATCTCGCCAGCAAATTCGTGTCCAAAGATACGGGGGACGGTCATGCGGCTCTGCGCCCACGCGTCCCACTCGTAGATATGCATGTCTGTACCGCAGATGGAGGCAGCCTTCACCTGTACAAGTACGTCACGCGAGCCGATACGAGGGATATCAACCAGGGCAAACTTTGCGCCAGGGGCAGCCTCGACTTTGAGGGCCGCCTTCATTTTTCCTTGCATGTTCTAACTACACCTCCGCATTGAGTATGTTTTTCTTACTTTCATTATGCGTCTTAGAAGCTTTGATTGCAAGGGATGGCGATGTTAACATGTTGTGACTGTATTGAGATACAATTTCGTTGAAACGATAGAAGCTTTTAGACATTAGGATTCACCTGGTGAGGGATTTATGAAAGATGCAAATCACGATTTTCAGGCATTGATAGAGATATGTGAATGATGGAGAGGGAGATTATGACGGAGAAGCCGGTTTCGCTATGGCGAAATCACGATTATCTGCTGCTGTGGCTTGGGCAGGGAGTTTCTTCACTTGGTACCGGCATTTCACAATTCGCTTTTCCACTAGTGACGTTGGCGGTGACACGTTCTTTTGCTGCGGCGGGAGTCGTAGGCGCTCTTGGGCAGATTCCCTTTGTGCTCTTCGGCCTGCTAGCAGGGGCGCTGGTGGATAGGTGGAATCGCAAACGGGTGATGGTTGTATGTACGCTTGGATTGGCACTTTGCACGGTGAGTATTCCTGTGGCACTCATCAGCGGGCATCTCACAGTTGTGCAGATTTATGTAGTTGCGTTCGTAATGGGGACATTTTTTGTCTTTTATGAACTGGCTGAATTGGGTGCCCTTACGCAGGTGGTGCCCAAAAGAGACCTTTCCACGGCTGTGGCACAGAACGAGTTTGTCTATAGTACTGTCTCACTGCTCGCGCCCTCGTGTGGAGGTGTGCTTTTTAGTATAGGGAGAGCACTGCCATTTGTGGCGGATGGAATTTCGTACCTGGTGATATTGGGGGCACTGCTACGCATGCGATCCTCTTTTCAAGGAGAGCGAGTGGCTGTGGCGACGAATATGCTGATGGAGGTACGAGAAGGGCTGCAATGGTTATGGTCGCATGTCGTGGTGCGCCTGCTAGCTTTTCTGAGCGGCTATTTCTATATTTTGATGAGCGGAAGCATACTCATTGTGTACGCTATCGCACGAGAACACCAGATTTCACTGATTGTGGTGGGGGTAGTTTTAGCAGTGGGCGGGGGCGGCAATTTTGTCGGAACTGCGCTGAGTCCGCTGTTACAACGGCGCGTGCGTTTTGGGCGGGCACTGGGTTGGATGCTGGTGCTCTTTGTGCTGCTGTGGCCGCTCTATGGTATTGCCAGTGCGCCAATTTTACTGGGGATTACGGTGGCTGGTCTGGCAGTGGTGGATTCGATTGCGGCTATCCTGGTGAGCAGTTACCGACTGGCAATTGTGCCAGACGAGTTACAGGGGCGCGTGGGAAGCGTTTATCGGTTGATTCTGTTTGGGTCGCTGGCACTGGGGCAACTAGCTGTGGGATTTTGCCTGGATCGCTTCGGGATATTGGTGACTGTCGGGTTGTTGTGGGGAGGGCTGATCTTTTTTGCGGGTGTGGTCCTGGTGAATTCATCTGTACGGAGAGCGGTTTTTCCTGAGGATTTGGGGAATAGTGATTGTATTTCTGATTTGGAGGAATGGGGTAAGATATAGGGTGGGATGAGGTGATATGATATAAGTTTGGAACGGGGGTTATGATGCCGACGACGAAGGGTTGGGCGATATGCTGGCTCTTTGTTTTAGGGGCGATTGTGGGAACAGGGCTGGATGCATTTCATATTCATAACGGAGTGGAACGGTATGCTGTGCCGGTGCTTTTGGGTTTAGCGTGGTGGGTACCGCTGCTGTTTGGGGTGGCAAGTGTGGCTGTGGGTTATTCACATGCGATGGTTGATCCTTTGCTGGGCCAGAGGCGGGTGCCGCGACAGTTTGTGCTCTGTATTGTGGATTTGATGTGGGTTGTGCTGGCTTACGTGGTGAGCGCTACCAGCGTTGATTCTGTTGGCAAAGTGGGATTGATGACAGTCATTTATCTGAACTTCTGGTTTGTGGCGGGGAGAGGGTGGCAAAATTTAGTGCTTGCGGGCGTGACTGCTATTACTGGCTCGCTGGTTGAAATGGTGCTGGTCGCTGGCGGGGCGTTCTCTTACCTTCATCCCGATTTTATTGGAGTTCCCTACTGGCTCCCCTGTATCTATGCATGTGCGTCCCTGGCAGTAGGAGACATGGGACGGCATCTTATTCTTTCACCCAGGAGGAGGGGTTTTGCATGAAGGAGCTCCTTAAGGATGAATGACGATGAAAAATCGGAAGGGTATTTATGAAGCGATCTAAGAATAGGGAATGGGCACTGGAAACACTACTGGTCCATGGAAATGAGCGAGAGCGGGAAGACGGCGAGAGCCGTAAAGGGGTGCCGACGGTGCAGCCTATTTATGCGAGTACGACGTATCTGCACAAAAACGCGGAGGCGCTTGACCAGGCTTTTGATGATAGTTTGGCGGCGAAAGAGGGAGAGATGGCCTTTGTCTACGGGCGGCAAGGAAACCCAAATGCTTATGCGCTCGAGATGATGATGGCAGAGGTTGAAGGGGGAGTTGGCGCGATTACATTCGGTTCCGGCATGGCAGCGATTCATGCGGCGCTATTGACGGCAGGGCTGGTTCCGGGCAGCAAGATCTTAGCGGCAAAGGATCTATACGGGTCAACGATTAGCCTGCTGAGGCAAGCTTTTGTGCCGATGGGTGTCGAAGTGGTAACGCATGATCTGTGCAGGCCGGATGTGGGCGATATTATCCGTGCAGAGCAACCAGACGTGGTGTTTGTGGAGACACTGTCAAATCCGCTGGTCAAGGTTATTGATCTCGATGCTGTCAGCGCAGCGGCGAAGGAGGTCGGAGCAGTAAGTGTGGTGGATAGCACTTTTACGACGCCGTACCTGGTGAGACCGATTGAGCACGGCTTTGACCTGGTGGTACACAGCGCGACGAAGTATCTAGGCGGACATGGCGATAGTACAGCGGGGGTGGTGATCAGCGCGAAGCACGCGTTACTAGGTCAACTGCGTAACTTTGCTATTATTTTAGGCGCTATGCTCAGTCCGTTTGAGTCTCACCTGATTAAGCGGGGCTTACAGACGTTGTCTTTGCGTATGGAGCGGCATTGTAGTAATGCCTTTAAGGTAGCTCAGTATTTACAAGGTCACGCAGGCGTGGCGAGGGTGTATTATCCGGGTCTGACGAGCCATCCACAGCACGATTTGGCAACAGAACTGCTTGGCGAGGGAAGATATGGTGGGTTGCTTTCTTTTGAGTTGAAGGAGCAGTCGCGGGAAGCGGTGTTCCGCTTTATGGATAGACTCAAGCTTTTTTTGCCCGCGACGACGTTGGGCGATGCCTGGTCACTAGTGAGCTATCCAACGATATCGTCGCATAGAAATCTGTCGGAGGCTGAACGCAGGAGTATTGGGATCACGGAGGGCTGTCTTAGATTGTCGGTGGGTATTGAGGATGTGGATGATATTATTGGGGATTTGGAGGGAGCGTTGGGGGATGAGAGCAACATCTAGTATGGTATGATGAGGTAAGGTGGTGAGCCAGGAGACGGAGGGAGCTTAGAAGAGTGAACGGGAGACTTTGACAGAGGATTATGAAGTATGAAAGAAAGAGAGGTATAGATTTGGGAACATTTTCGATTGCTGTTTTAGCGGGGGATGGTATCGGTCCCGAGGTTACCGAGCAGGCAATGCTTGTCCTGAATGCGGTGGCCAAGCGTTATGGGCATGTTTTCAAGACGAAGGAGGCTCTGGTGGGGGTGGCGGCAATAGATGCCGAGGGTGACGCGATATCTGATACGACGATGAAGCTTTGTCAGGAGAGTGACGCTATTCTATTTGGTGCGGTCGGGGGTGCACCTCGTTACGACGGGCCAAATTCGAAGGTACAGCCTGAACGGGCGCTCTTTCGCTTACGGAAAGAGCTGGCTCTCTATGCTAATCTGCGCCCGATTCGTCCATTTGATGCCTTACTGAATGCTTCTACGCTCAAGGCTGATATTTTAAGAGGGACGGATCTGCTGGTGGTACGAGAGTTGACGGGCGGAATATATTATGGGAAGCCCAGTGAAATCCGTGAGACACCGGAGGGACTCGATGCCATCGATACGCTGGTTTATACGGAGGCGGAAATCGAGCGTATTGTGCGGACGGCATTTGAGTTGGCACGAGATAGGCGTAAGAAGGTTACGTCGGTGGATAAGGCGAACGTGCTAAGTTCATCGCGCCTATGGCGGCGGACGGCGGATCGCGTAGCGGCGGAGTATGCCGATGTGACACTAGAGCATTTGCTGGTGGATTCTTGCGCGATGCATCTCATCCGGAGGCCTGCGAGTTTTGATGTGATTGTGACCGAGAATATGTTCGGTGATATTTTGACTGACGAGGCCTCGATGCTAGCGGGTTCTATGGGTATGCTTCCCTCGGCGAGTCTTGGAACACGGCGTACAGAGTATGGTCTATTTGGCCTGTATGAACCTATTCATGGTTCCGCTCCTGATATAGCTGGGCAGGAGAAGGCGAATCCTATTGCCGCGATTTTGTCGGTGGCGCTGATGCTGCGCTTTTCGTTCAATTTGAAGCGGGAGGCGGATACAATCGAGGAGGCTGTGAAGGGAATTGTGGAGGCGGGTTATCGTACAGAGGATTTACGCGAGGCAGGTAAGGAGATAGTGGGGACGAGGGAGATAGGTAGGTTGATTGCGGAGGCGGTAGTGGAGTAGGGTCGTTTAACCCATCATTGGTTTGGGGCAGGGACCGAGTTCGCGCAGCTTTTTGTGCGCGTCGTTGAGTTGTTGGACGAGGTCTTTTTGTGGCGTTTGCTTGTCTTGAGCGAGTTTTGTTTCCAGAGCTGTGATCTGGTTGAGTATTTGTTGTTGTTGGATGTGCCAGCGCGTGACAGCTCGTTCAACTCCCATTTTGGATTGGTCCTTTTGCTTGTGTCGCCTGGAGTGTGGTCGTGAGTGACTGGTCACGGCCAATCCAGGCGACACGTATATTTTTAGCGAGCGGCTGCTCCGTAGATGAGGGTGTTGAGGATACTGATCAGTTCCTCATCCTGATATGGTTTGACGACGTAGGAGTTGGCGCCTAACTGCATGGCGCGCTGCTGGTGTTTCGTGGCAGCACGCGAGGTCAGAACAACAAGCGGAAGTGTTCGATATTGCTCCTGAGCACGAACGGTGGAAATCAGTTCATAGCCATCCATGCGAGGCATTTCTATATCAAGCAATACGGCTGCTGGTGTCTGTCGGGAGATCATTTCCAGGGCCTCTACACCATCACGAGCCATCTGGACTTCCCAACCACGTTGTTTGAGCATATTACTGACCACACGGCGAACGCTCGGGCTATCGTCTACGACGAGCACGTGTTTTCCGTGCTCTGCCTGGGAAGAAGCTGGCGCAGTCGGAGGTTTTGAGGCAGAGGCTGTTTGCTGGCCAAGAATTGGCGAAGTGCCCGCGGCACCTGCTCTAGAGTTTGTTTCCAGTGCTGGAACGCCCATGCCATCACGATAAGCATGGAAAGTTGTTGTAGCTGGAGCGCTCCCGAACAGTTTAGAACGAGTAGATAACAGTTCGATTAGCTCAAGAATGAGGACGACGCGGCCATTACCCATAACGGTTCCACCAGCTACACCATGAACGCTGCGCAAGTGAGGACCGAGATTCTTCATCACGACATCTAACTTACCCTTGATTTCGTCGACAACCAGTGCTACGCGGTTACCACCCGCGTTTACCAGGAGTAATGGCGCTCTATCATTAATTGGGTCTTGCGGTAGCGATAAGAGTTGGGCCAGTGTATTCAATGGATAGAGATTGTTTTGCGCCAGGACAGCGGGTTTGCCAGCAAGCGTTGAGCGCTTGAAGTTATCCAGGCGTCCAATGGCTTCGACGAGTACGGTCGGAATAGCGAACTGCTGTTTACCGGCCATTACCATCATAGCACTCTGAATGGCCAAGCTGGTGGGGAATTTCATTGTGAATGCAGTGCCCTGGCCTGGCATTGATTCAACGACAAGCGTCCCTCTAAGGCGGGATACACTATCGCGCACGACATCGAGGCCAACACCACGACCGCTTTCTTCGCTGAGTACTTCGGCAGTTGAGAAACCAGGACGGAAGATCAGATCAATTATATCGCTATCAGCGAGCATTTGATTTTCTTGGATGAGTCCACGGGATATTGCGGCGTTGCGGACACGCTCTGGATCGATACCGGCACCATCGTCACGCACGGTGATGACGACCTGGTTTCCTTCGTAGGAAGCGGAAAGTTTAATCTGACCAGCGGGAGACTTGCCCTTCTGAACGCGCACTTCCGGCCTCTCAATGGCATGGTTTACGGCGTTACGCATCAAGTGGAGCAATGGCCCGGCTATCTCTTCATTGACGGTGCGATCGACTTCTGTATCTACACCTTCTAAAAGGAACTCGAACTCTTTATGCTGCTTGAGTGCGACGGCACGAGCAGTGCGGTAGAGGCGAGGTGTCATAGTCGAGAGAGGTACCAGGCGCGCTTTCATCAAACGATCCTGGAAGGTGGTATTGAGACGATTCTCACGAGAGAAGACGCCTTCACAATCTCGTATGACCGCATCCATCTCCGTACTGAGGGTCGCCATATCTGAGATACCCTCACTTAAACCACGAGCAAGCTGATGAAATTCGGTGTAGCGGTCGAGTTCCAGTTCATCAAAATCCGCGAGATGTTCAGGTTCGGTGCGATTTTTGTTGCCATTACTAGAGAGTTTGCTTAGTAAGCCTTCGCCGGGCATTACCTGTACTGAATGGCCGCTAGGCAGGGTTGCAGCTTCAAATCTGCTCTCAAGTTTTTGTCCCACATCTCGCAGGCGATTACTACTGATGCCGACATCGGAGACAAGCTGCACGAGGCGATTAACGCGCTCTTCCAGAATGCTACGATTCACGAGTTGTTCACCAAAAAGATTGACGAGTTCATCGAGTTTTTGGAGTCGCACGCGTACACTCAAGTCACCACGAGCGGCACGCTGGGCATTTGTCTCCGAAGATTGAGTACCCGAGACGACACTTGCGGCAAAAGAACCGTCATCCATCAGGCCTTCTTCGTTCAGTTCATCGACGTCAATATTTTCCGCGCCAGCATTTGTGAGGGTACTTTGTTCACCGAGCAGATCCATGTAGCGAACGCGAAGCGACTTGACTCTTGCCTCTTCATCCTGTGGATCGGTGCCTCTGCCTGTTATGAGCGGATCAAGAGTCTCCGCTGTATCGAGGATGAGGCTGAGTACTTCAGGTGTGATCGTGGTAGTGCCTTCCATGATACTCTCGAGAAGATCTTCAGAGATGTGAGAAAGATCGGCGATAGCACGGAACCCCATCATAGCCGCGGCCCCCTTAAGTGTATGGGTGGCACGGCGAATGCCCTGAATGAGTTCACGATTTGTGGGGTACTTCTCTAAAGCGGCGACATGCATTATGATGGTCTGAAGGTGTTCTTCAGCCTCTAAACGGAAAATTTCTGTGGCCTCTTCACCAAAGTCCGCGGTAAAAGCGGAAGCGGAAGTCAGTGGCTTCGGAGCAGCAGGTTGAGAATGGGATGCTACTGCAGGATTTAGCGATGGCAAGGCCGCGGGAGCATAGGAGGCCTGTGGTGATACAGATGGCAACGGGACCGACACGATTGGCGGTGGAGTAAAGGTAGACTGTTGTGTTTCATGTACGGGAGCCTGAGTATTGAAGGTGGGCAGACCGGTTGCCAGCCGCGCCTGGTCAGCAAAGTTTGAGGTACGCGGCGCTGATGGCACAGGCGGCACCAAAGTCTGTTGCATAGACGGATTCAGGATATCTCCGACGCCATCAGTTATCTGGTTCAGAAAATCCTGGCGGACCTGTATCTCAATTTCACTACGAAGTCTGTCCTCCAGTTCTTGAAGGAATTCAGCATCCTCTGACCCGGAGACTCGTTCCTGCAACTGCCGCTTTGCCTCAAACTCCTGGCGAATTTCGCTGCGTAATTGCCGTTCTAACTCGGAACGTGCGGCTAGGGTCAGGGGACGTGTTTCGTACTCGCGGCGTATTTCTTCACGTATCTTCGCCTCTTGTTCGCGGCGATATTCCTCACGAACAGATGCCTCAATTTCGGCACGAAGAGCCGCGGGATCGCCCTGCCGCTCAAAGGTTACTCGCTCACGCATCGCTTCCGCTTCACGCGAGACGCGCATCTCCCAAGGAGTCCACCCCTGGTCATGTGTAAAGGTATGCGAAGAGTTTTGGGCCTGCAGCTGCTGAAAGGAAGCACCGCACGATGCTATGGAGGCAGTTAATTGTCGCAAGGCAATACTGATCTGCTCATCTGTCATCTCTACGCCACTGGTAATCTGTATGAGGAGATCAAGCACCTTCTTCAGTTTGGTATTTGAGACCCACATAACAGACAGGGGCAGGTAGCGCCTCACCTGATCGGGGCTATTGCGGAGATTGAGTCCCATTGCCTCTCCGGCCCAATCCTCCATGCGATCAAGGGCATCTCTGGAGCCATCAAGGAAGCCTTTAAATTCGGTACGCTGGGCTTCGATTATGGTTACAGTCATGCGCAACTGCTGGAGCAGCTGCTGGAGAGATGAGGCCTGTGCTTCTATGGAGCGCGTCTCCACGTGCATTTCGTTGAAGGCTGCTGGGAGCGTAAGCTCAGCAAGCGTTATGGGAAGTACCGGGGTAACTGGCGCAGACGGTGTGACGAACGAGGGTTGTTTGGGATCAGTAGCACTCTCTTGATCGAAACCTGAATATGAATTGCTCTCATGCTCAAGGGGTGGAGGCGCTAGTGGTGATTCAGCAGGATTATAGTGAGAAGATACTGACTCTACAGGAGGTACGGGATAGGCTGCTGTAGTAGCAACCAATATTTCCCAGGCACTGGGGCTTATTGGTGCTGGTGCTGGCGCAAGGATTGTTTCAGGTTGGGCAAGTTCAGCAGTCTGTTCTTCAAGATATGAAACTGGTAATTGTTGTACCTGTTCTGCTTGATAGGCAGGATCAGTTGGTACAGGTTCAGCAGGTGCAATCTCCTCTGGCCAGGCGCTGTCTTCATCTGCTGTCACAGATGGGATGCGGAAGGAAGCCAAAACTTCGTCAAATGATGGCAGCGAGGTTATTGAGGAGACCGCTGGTGCAGTTAGCCCAGGAATGTCGTCAGTAAAGGAGGGTGGCAGCGAGGCCGACGGTGCCAGTACATTATTAACGTTGCCATTCGCGGCTGCTTGTGACGATGGGTCAATATTAGCCCTATAGTGAACATAATCAGCATCATCTTCTGCCATGATAGCTTCTTCGTCGATGCCTTCATGTATGCCTTGCAGGAGTTGGTGCATTCTCCCAAGAGATCGTTGCAAAAGCTCAAGGCTTGGAACATCCAGGGTAGATACACCATCTAACACGTCCCCGAGGATATCTTCCATACCATGAGCGACGTGTGCCAGACCAGGAAAATCCATCATCGAGGCAGAACCACCAATAGTATGGGTACGGCGATACGTCTCCTCTATAGCGTCCATGTCGCCGGGAGAGTGTGCCAGGCGTTCAAGGTTTGTTTCAATTTCTGGCAAATAACTATTTACTTCTTCGATAAACGAATCGAGTACTGAAAGTTTATCAAATGTATTCGACATTTTGCGCGTACCCACTTTTTCTAGTTACACATTCCAGGATATAAAAAATGTTCTCGGGGGACACCCCCGAACCTCCCGGTAAGGGGCTTTGCCTCCTGCACCCCTATTCTACTTGCAAGGAGCAAAGACCTCTACATCCTTTGAATTGTGTAGCTCAGTTAGTTACTGACCAAACTGCCCATTATTTGGGGAAGAAGCCTGGTCCTGGCCAAACTGTGATTGACTTTGATTCTGCTGAGAACCTCTTTGCCAACGTTGGTAAGAGGCTTGAGATTGCGCTGGCTGCTGGTTGCGTAGCGAGCCAGAATTTTGTTGTTGATTGCCTCCCTGGTTCGAGGGGAGAAAGCTTTGTTGTCCCTGACTGCTAAAACCAGGCATTCCACCAAATTGTTGCTGGTCAGCGAAACCCTGTTCTTGCTCAAAGCCACCAAATTCGTCAAAGCCAGATTGGTTATCGAAGGACTGTCGACCACCAAAATCTTGCTGATACTGGTTGCCAAAGGGCTGCTGTCCACCAAAGCTTTGTTGATTATTAAACGAGGGTGGCGCACCAAATCCCTGCTGGTACTGGTTATCAAATGAAGGGTTGCCGAAACCCTGCTGGCCATCGAAAGAAGGTTCGCTGAAACCCTGCTGGCCATCGAAAGACTGTCCCGCAAACGTTTGTGAATTGCCATAAGCCTGTTGGCCAAAATCCGGCTGAGCGGTGAAAGATGGCTGACCAAAACCGGGTTGGTTATTGAAAGATCGCGGTCCATTAAAGTTCTGCTGATTATTAAATGCAGGCTGCCCGAAATCTTGCTGATTATTAGAGGAGAATTGACCGTTGCGACTTGAGAGCGCGACCAGCGAAGCGGAATTGCCAATGCCAGACAGCGGAGGGAAATTGCCAGAGGTATCCTGCGCCCAATCGTTTTCGGATGCTGGACCAAAGGCTGGCTGGAAGAACTGATTGCCATTTCCTCCCTGTAGTTCTGACACAGAGGTCATACTTGGGAATGATGCTATCATGTCGCCGCGGTCCGGTAAACGGAAGGTCGAGACGGAGACACGGAGTTGCTCAGTAAGCTCAGCGAGATAGCTCATGCTAGCAGCGGCTTCCTGGGTACCGATGTTGGTCTGGCGAGTAATGTCGGAGATTTGGCCCATGGACACAGCAACAGCCTCGGAGACGGTTGTCTGTTCATTCGCAGCACGAGCAATGCCTTCAATCATTTGCGCCTGCCGTTCTACAGCAGTGAAAATCGAGTTCAATGAACGTCCAGCTTCATCAGCGAGTTGCGATCCCTTGACGACTTCTTGCGTGCTGTCTTCCATAGCTACAACTGCTTCATATGTATCGCCCTGGATACTCTTGACGAGGGTATCGATACGCTTGGTAGACTCGGTTGAACGTTCGGCGAGAAGGCGGATCTCGTCAGCGACGACAGCAAAGCCACGGCCATGTTCACCAGCCATAGCTGACTGAATGGCGGCGTTGAGAGCCAGGAGGTTGGTTTGATCCGCGATGTCTTCGATGATACGAACAATTTCACCGATTTCGTTGGAGCGCTCACCAAGGCGTTTAATTTTCTTCGAGGTCTCCTGAACGTTTTCACGAATGACGACCATGCCTTCAATCGTCTGACGAACGGAGCGTTGACCGCTATTGGCGTTGCGCAAGGCTTCCTGAGCAGCTTCAGCACTGAGTTGCGCATTGCGTGCCACATTTTGGATGAAGATAGCCAGAGCTTCGACGGCTTCGGTGGTATGAGAAATCTGTGACACCTGAGTCTCAGATGCCTGGGTGAGTTCATCGGAGCGATCAATAATGCGACGAGTAGCTTTCGTCACCTGTACAGCGGTGGTTTGAACGCGTCCGACGACTTTCGCAAGCTCCTCGATCATATAGTTGAACGAGTCGGCCAGAACGCCGAGGGTATCCGGCGTTACTTCAGCTTGAACGCACAGGTCGCCATCCCCAACTGCGCTTACTTCCTGGAGCAGTTTCTCGATCTGTGATTGAAGCGCAGCGGCATCATTGCCATTGGAGCTAAACGTAGCTCCACTTTGCGAGGTTCCTTGACTATCAAGAAGTGTATTCAGCGACATCGACAGCATGGCGAACTCGTCGTCACCGTTGAGCGTAGCACGAACAGTGCGATCTCCGCCAGCATAATCACGACAAACATCAACGAGTCCAAGTAATCGGCTTTTCACTTCGCGCTGAACAAAATAATTGATGGTCATCACGCCGATCAAGGCCACGATTGCGCAGGCAACAACAACCAGTACAAACGTGGTAGCATCGCTACTAATCTTAATTCGTTGAGAGACAAATACTCCGAGAAAAGCGATCATAACGACTGGAATTGCTGCTGATAGAAATAGCCCCCATTGCATCAGCGCATTGACAGTCATTCCGCCTCTATTGCGATCAGGATTCATCGCCAGGCCTCCTGTGTGTAAAAAGTACGTCTATAAGTACAATCTTTCGTTAAAGAAGGAAATATCATTGTAGGGCTTCATAATGCTGCATCTTTTCTGAGAAAAGCAGACGCGCGGCATCTATCAACACAATCACACGTTTATCGATCAACGCAACCCCAGAAGCATAGGGGATAGCCCATTGTGGTATAGCGGTCTGGCGTACACTTATACTGGTAATAGCGGTAGGGTGAATTGGTACCATTTCACTGACACCGTCCACAATCAGGCAAATCACCATCTCATTGTAATGCACCGACAACAAACGAGTTCGTGGAATGTAGGGCAGCTGCTCCATATCCAGAAAGCTGCGAAAATCGACCACAGACGCGATTGAACCGCGCAAATTAATCACACCTCTAATCCAGGAGCTGACATTAGGAACAGGGGTGACATCAACTAAGCGTTCTACTCCCTGAATATGTTCAGCTTTGAAAGCAAACTCGCGATCCAGAAGTGAGAAGGTCAAATATTGCTCGCTGATAACCTCAGTTGAAGTTTCTTCCTGAGCGACATTAGCTGAACGAGATTGTGAGATTTGTGCAATCTGGGACTGCAATGCCAGCATAGAAGAAGCACGGGAGATACGTTGACGCTCACGCGAGTCTTCAGAGAAACCATTCAATTGTGTACCTGATCGCTGTGCAGCTGACATAGTTTGTGCTGCCAAAGCATCACGTTGCTGCATTTTTAGATCATCGCTGGCCACAAAATAACTCCTTGGGCGACAACACCGATCGCCAGGTACATTTTCTAAAGGTACAATGATGGTACACACTTAGAGTACAATGCATTCTTATACCAGGCTACGCACGCTAGCCACTAATTCATCGCTATTAAATGGCTTTGTGATATACAGGTCTGCGCCTTGCCTTAATCCCCATGATCTGTCGAGGGGAGTATTTTTACTCGTCAACAAGATAATTGGGATGTGCCTGCTTGCTTCTAAACTTTTGAGTTTACGACACAGCTGAAAACCGTTTTGTTTCGGTAAGACGACATCTAATACAATACATTGTGGGTGCTCTCTAAACACTTTTTCGATAGCTTCATCGCCATCAACAGCGGTAACCACATCAAAACCACTACTACGAAGTGGAGCGACAATCATGGTCAACTCTGTCCAGCTATCATCTACTACGAGAATCTTCTGTCCAGGCATCATTATTATACCTTTCCGATAAGTCAGTTATGCTAGTGAAATGGGAAATAATGGCTATTCCACTAACGCCCATACACCTGTAGAACCTCCTGCTACAGGCATAAGCAGACACCTAGCCACGACGTCGCAGGCGAGTGCGCATCCCTTCATGTTGTGGGGGCATACGTTCTTGCCAGTTCACAAGATGTTTTTTTACGGTTTGTACCAGTTCCACCGAGTCAAAAGGTTTTGTCAGGTATTCCGTTGAGCCAGCGAGCCGACCACGCATCTTGTCGAATAGACCATCCTTCCCACTGAGCATAATAATCGGTATTTGACGAAACTGCAAGTTTTTGCGTATTATCTGGCAAATATGGTACCCATCCATACGGGGCAGCTGTATATCAAGCAGGATTACAGCGGGCATTTCGTCGGCAACCGAGGTGAGAGCGCTCAGACCATCTCCAGCGGTAATCACCCTAATATGCTCCCGTTGCAGGGTCATTTGGATGATCTTGCGCACAGTGGGGCTATCATCCACAACTAGTACTGTCGGTTCAGCCATCAAATAGACCTCCTATGTGGCTCAGGTGACCTGTAGGGACCACCTTCATTTTCAGGGACATGATTCCAATTTTGTATGATACCCATGGGAGTAGGTTGTATGACATCATGGCCACGAGTTACGTGCGTGTTGCGTTGGGCCCGATAGACCTGATATTGATGTATCTCCTGATCTATTTCCGTCAGGAAGGCTTTCCAGGCGAAATTAAGGTTGCGCCCGGTATGTGAATTGCCTACCTCATCGCGTAACAATTCCGCGAAAACCATGCGTAAGAAAGCTGCAAGGCCGAGTACGGCTTCCCAATAAAACTCTTCTAACTGCTCTCCTTTTACTAATTTATCGAGGGTAAGAATGCTTGCACAATCAAGTTTTCCGTTAGTAAATTCAATAGTTTCCAGGATGGGGTACTGTTGCTTCGATAGAAGTTGGAACTGGTTGGCGAAACGGCGCTCTAAATAGCGGACGACCTCCGCATAGGGTACCTGTCCTCGTCCGCGTAGGCTTTTCGCATATCTACTATGATGGGACAACAAGCCGTTGATGCAATCGGAGAGGACGGTAATGAGGCCAAGAAGGTGTTGTTCCGGGTTGGAAGACTGATGCTGCCGCGTTAATGATGTCTGGCACCTGATAATAAGGTTTGAAATGTCCTGTTGTACCTCGGTCTCCAGGGCAGTATCAACGATTTCAATGAGGCGAAGTTCGAGTAGACGGGTCATGATGCGTGCGACGCGTGCCTCTGGGGTCATCAAAACCAAGGCGATGGCCTGGAGAGGTAGTTCTCCGTTCGAGAGGCAGAGCACTTCTATATATTCCTGGCTCAACCCCAGGCTACGCACATCATTATGGATTTCAGGCAGCCAGCGAGCGACGGTTGTCCGCGTCAAATGGATCTCGCCCATCTCCTCCCATTCATCTGCTTGACGTAAAGCTTCAAGGAGGGTCGAGTCGATGTCGAGCGGCTGCATTCTGTTTTCCATGGGTACAAGTTGACGATGAAAGGCAAAACGGCCATCGACCCAACGCAAGGCGTGACTGATCGACTGAGTGACGCCAAATTCCAAGCGGCGCTGCATTTCGGCGGCACTCATCCAATTGCGTTCAACGAGCATCGCCAAGGCAACCTGTGTATTGCCGCTAGCAAGCTCACGCACTGCTTGAGCGCGCTGAGGATCCAGTTTATTGACGAGACAGAGCATAACAAGCAAATCTGGTTGCGGCACGCCTTCTTCACGCAATGCGACGATCTGGCCCTTACGAAGGCTGATAGAGAGAGTTTCTGGTCCTGAATGGACGAAGAGCGTCCCTGTTTTTCCACTCAGTGCGAGCATTTTCAGGATAGATTGGAGACCTAATGTTTGTAAGTCTCCATCCATAATGCGGTCTTGCTGCTCCATGGTTCCTTCTATTCCTTTCCCGGTCAAGCGTGTGAGTCAAACGCTCTGCTCTATCACAAACTGCCACCTGCAATGCTCTGAAAAAGTATTCCATTCTCTTCTAGATTGGACGAAAGAGAGAGGAAGAAGTATCAGGCCCTATTCAAACATACCTGCTCAATAGCGGAGAGGAGGTGATCGATGTTGAAGGGTTTATCAACGTACGCCACCTGATTGCCGCGCATATACGAGCGGTTCCACGGGACTTCAAGCTGAGTTAAGGCACTCATTATGACAAAAGCGGGCCTGGCATGCAATGAGGCAGCGTTTAGACAGCGCATGACCTGGTAGCCATTCATCCAGGGCATGATCAAGTCTGTAACGATACAATGTGGTCTCCAATCGAGGCATTGTTCCAATGCCTCTAATCCATCATGCGCTACAGCTACTTCATAGTTCGATTCAAAAATAAGACACTGCTCTACCGCGCTGGCAATTGCCACGTCGTCATCCACAACCAAGATACGTAATTTTTCATTCAAAGGTTTAATTGCTTCGCGCTCAAGCAGGAGCCTTTGCAACACTTGTAAATAGCGCTGCAAGCGGCCCATCTCAAAAGGTGTTTGCAACAGCGCTACGGCCCCTATTTGCTCGAGCGTTGAACGAGAGACGGAATGGCTACTGAGAGCGATTTTCAGGCGAACATGAGGCCAGCGTTGCTCATATTTCTTTATACTATTCCCTACCAACGATACTGGTGCAAAGTTTTCTTTTACAGGTACCCGTACGCGAGTGCGCTCATTGCCCATTACCATAGCTATACGAGAGGCTTCATCCAGGTCAAACAATAAAATGTCGCCTTCGGCTTCGCTCCCCGACAAAGCGGAGGATGGTAGTACGATGGCTTCATAGCCCCAGTTTTGTATATTTGTGGTAAGAACATGCTCAAAGCTGTTATGCTGACCAATGATCAGCACGCGAAGTTTTGGGCATCTTCGTGGAGATTGCATGCTAGCTTATCCTCTTGTGTGCCGCATAACCATGAAAAAGTACATGGTACATAGTGTACGCTATTAGGAATTAGGTCGATATTAAGAAAGCAGGGAAAGTTATTAAGATTGTATTAAGTATTTTTCATTACGACGTCACCGCGAAAGACATAACCGATGCCGGGTTCGGTTATAATATAGCGGGGGTGTGACGGTTCCAGTTCCACTTTGAGACGCAGTTGCCGCACATAGACCCGGAGATAGTCGGCTTCCTCGCCATATTCAGGACCCCAGACTGCTCGTAGTAATGAACGATGCGTGAGCACTTTGCCAGCGTAAAACATTAATTGTCGCAATAATTCGAATTCGGTGGGGGTCAAACGGACGTCTTGCTCACCTGCGCGCACCAGTCGCTTGACCACATTCATATATAAATAACCGTCCTCGCTTTGTAAAATCTCGGGTTGGCTGAGCGATTCGCTGCCATTTTCTGATAAACTGGCGCGCCTTAAGCAGGCACGCACACGGGCCTGCAGCTCGTCGTTGCTGAAGGGCTTGGTTAGATAGTCATCCGCGCCGAGGTCAAGCGCCTCGACTTTTTGCTTTTCATCAATGAGGGCAGAGAGCACGATAATCGGTGTCTGCATGGAAAGGCGAACCTGCCGACAGACCTCAAGGCCGTCTATCTGTCCTGGGAGACAGAGGTCAAGCAAGATGAGATCAGGCTCATGGACGTGAGCCATCTCCACGGCCTGTTCTCCGTTGTCGGCAACAAGGACATCATAGCCGCTGACAGAAAGATTCCGGCGCAGTATGCGTTGAATGGGTAGTTCATCATCAACGATCAAGATTCGTTTGCCTTTGATTTTCATAGCTGCTTCTCCGTCGTGTGCGCAACAGTATGGACAACGACAGGTGATGGATGGGGTGCAGTGGGAAGTGAATTGGAAGCGTGGGTGGCTTCCAAGATGGTACCAGTTCGATCACCAGGAGAGGTACTATTGCTCCTTCGGGGTGATGAAACTGGGGTAGCATTGTATAAGTGAAAAGGCAATGTGAAGAAAAAACATGAACCGACATTACCAGGGGCAGCTTCGAGGCCAATATGCCCCTGGTGGGCTTCAATAATACCGCGGCAGATGGCGAGAGCGAGGCCGTTGCCGCGCAAATTCAGACCGTAGAAGGTATTGAAGATGCGATCTCGCTCACCGACCAGGACGCCAGCACCATTATCGATGATCCTGGCACGAAGAGACTGCGTGAGAACGTCGGTTGTGCTCTCGTCAATAATATCCAGGGATACGAGTATCTCCGCGTGGTCGGGGCTATGGCGAATGGCATTTTCGATCAAGTTATAGAAGACACGTTCAAGCTGGACATGATCGGCATAGATGAGTGGCAAATTCGGCTGAAGGGTAGTACGAATAGAACGTCCAGCGCGAGCGCGTTCGAGTCTAGTCAAAGCCCCATTGAGAATTTCGACGACGTCGCACCATTCTTTATCCAGCAGCAAAGCGCCCATCTCAATGCGGGACATCTCGACGAGCGCGTTGATCAAAACCGAAAGGTGTTCTGTCTCGGTGTCAATATCCTCAAGAATCTCACGCCGGGTCTGCTCATCCCATTCGACACCTTCTTGTAACAGTCCCGTCACAGCAGCTTTGATGGTGGTGAGTGGAGTGCGCAGATCGTGTGAAACCGAGGAGAGAAGAGCCGATTTGTTTTTCTCATCGCGCACTTGCTCGGTGACGTCGTGAACCTGCAAAACATTTGCTATATGGAGGCCGCGCTGATTCACAAGGGGATAGTGCGACAGCCTATAGTGATAGTCAGAAGGGGCGCTCTCCGGGCGCAGGGAAGTCCGCGATGGCTGTAAGCCAGCGAGGAGAGACTCTACATCTGCCACAAAAGTAGGATAATGAGACGAGCCAGATCGCCCATGAATTGGTTCTATGGCAAGGACGCAACGCATGTCCTGCCTGAAGACACTGCCGTGGCTGAAATCGTGCAGGTAGGCACGGACTTCATCTGCGTTGCGAATGCGCGGCAACAGTTCGGTGAACATGTCTGCCAGAGTACTCTCCGTAGAGGTACCCAGACACATACCACAGAAGGCATCAGCAGAAGGGTTCATGTAGATACAAATCCCAAGGAGATCGATGACAAACCAGGCATCTTTTCTCTGATCACTGGACAGGTTTAACTGAGTGAAGAGGCGGCCAAGTTCACTCAGCACCTCGACGCGAGCTAAAGCCGCTTCAGCGGTCTGTGTGAGAAGTTCTATGCCCTCATCTTGAGATAGAAGGTTATCCTGGTGCAATGGTTCTGCTGAAATTGCGGTTTGAGAGGAGTACTCTTCTCCTGATAGGGCAGAAGGTGACTGCTGAATTGATGGCGAGAGCTGTGGCGCACTTTCTGGCTGCAATGAACTTCTATCTAACGCGGGATCCTCCGAGCGGGTGGACGAGGGATGAAATACGGCTTGCAAGTCACGCTCGCTACGCGTCAACAGGTGGTCGCTGATGAAATGGAGAAGGCTGGTGAAGCTCACGCCAAAGGCATGCTGCGACTCCTGACGCACGCGTGCCAGGACCTCTTGTTCATCGGTGTTTTGCTGATAGGCTAGTTCTAATTGTTCAATGGCTTGTTGAAAACGGCTGCGCTGGTGCGCCGATTCGAGCAACATGCCGTTGTGTATGGCGATGGTGGCCTGACTTGCGAAGAGTGAAAGGATATCCGCTTTGAGGGGAGTAAATCCACCTGGTTCTGGCGAGAAGAGCAGCAGGGCACCGTAGACGGTCGTACCTGTCACCAAAGGATAACTAAAGATAGAGTATATACCTAGCTCTGTAGTGAAGACACGACTCAGAGGAAAACGCTCATCGGCGCTGATGTCGTTGGAGAAGAAGGGCTGTCTTCGACGCAGCGTGTAGCCGATAATACTTTGTTCAGAGGTAGCGCTCTTACTAGCTGCTATCTTACGCAGCACCGATGGGTTGAGATCAGACTGCGCTTCTAAGTTGATGCGCCCTTCCCGCTGATTATAGGTCACAATGGCAGAGGCAACATTCAAGGCTTTGGCGATGCCCCCTACAATTTGATCAAGGATGGTGGAGAGATCCATCTTTGAAGTGAGAGCACTGGAGACAGTCTTGAGGGCCTGACGTTGACGGTCTTGAATTTCCGCGCTGCCGCCAATCTGAGCGCTTTCAATAGCTGCCGCCAGGACGCGCACGACGGCATCAATGAGCCGTTGCAAAGTTGGATCAGCATAGGTATCGAGAAGAGTGCTACCTAGTTCCAGCGTCCCTAATACCCTGTCTTCAACAATGAGGGGAGCGATGAGCGTTGAGTGTAACTGGTGAGCATTACTGAGAGCATCACCACAGAAAGCATGGGGGCCATCCAACCCACCGGGATAGTTCCGCACCAATGTGGAGGGAGACAGTAATATCTGTGCTAATTTTGAGTCCGCGAGCGGGTGTTGATGGCACTGCGCTACCCAGGAGCCGCTATAACGTTGACAAACGGTGACGCGCACAGCCTGGCGGTCATGACGTAATAATACCACCCCAAAGACATCGAAAGGAATGGCCGGCTCCAATTCGGCAGCCAGTCGAGTATAATCGGGATTTACTCCACGCACGCTGGAGACAATACGAGCAACACGCTCGACGATAGTGGATTCTTTTAAAGTGGGAGTTTGGGCCTTGGCCTCCATCAGTGTCCTCTATGCCTATCGATCGTATGTTTACGTTTAACAGTGATCACGACCGTCTTGAAATATCAGGTTTCCAGGAAAGGAATTACGAACAGGACGGTTAGTCCTCTCATGAACCGTTTTAGTATAGCATATGAAAATAAGCGGAACAATGTAAATCTTGACATTGTAATACATTTTACTTGTATTATGATACACATGTTGTGACAAAACGTGTCATTTCGCTGCTTTAATGGCTTCCTTTTTCCCTTAGAAAGTATACCATATGGTGGGATTTGTCAGTCAATTTATAGTTTCGGTGGTACTTCTTCCCTATGGGTTCTTATGGAGATAGTGTACTTGATATAACTTTGATGACGCTCCTTTTACATTCATATGATTCAGTATAGGCGTTTCTTATTGTATTATCATAGAGAAGCACGGCTCACATAATACAAAGTGACTGTTGCTGTAGGGCGCTCCAAGGGCTTGAGAGGAACCATTAGAGGCGCAGTAATGTTCGGCAAATTAGTGAGATACAGCATATTTATCTGTGACTAGCGAGGTATAATAAAGCCAGTTTTCTAGCTGTCTTATACCATCGATTTTCTGGGAGACACATAAGATTTTTCTGTATAGAGGGAGCAAGGAGGAAGTATGCGCGCTGATCGATTGCTTTCTATTCTGCTACTACTACAGGTACACCAGCGCATGACAGCGCGTGAACTGGCGAAGCGATTGGAGGTGTCCGAGCGCACCATTCATCGCGACATGGAGGCATTGAGTGCGACAGGTATCCCGGTTACGGCGGAACGGGGTAGCGGAGGAGGATGGTTTCTACTCGAGGCATACCGCACGAACCTGACGGGACTCAACGAAGCAGAGATTCAGACACTTTTTCTGACCAAGCCTGTGCGCCTGCTCGCAGATCTCGGGCTGCGTAAAGCCGCCGATGCCGCACTTATCAAGCTGCTCGCGGCCCTACCGTCTATGTCACGTCGCGATGCTGAGCAGGTTAGCCAGCGCATTCATGTCGATGCGACCGGGTGGCATCAAACGGAAGAAGACATTTCGGCTCTTCCGATAGTGCAGGAGGCCATCTGGAAGGAGCGCAAGTTATGCTTCGCTTACCAAAGGGACAATAATCACAGTGTGGAGCGCATAGTTGACCCGCTCGGGCTGGTGGCCAAAGGGAGTACATGGTACCTGGCAGCCGCTGTGGAGGGTGAAGTACGCACTTATCGCGTTTCGCGGATGCAGGAGGCAAGAGTGATAGATCAGACCTACATTCGCCCCAAAGATTTCGACCTGGCGGCATTCTGGGCGCAATCCTCTACTCACTTCGTGGCCAATTTACCACGGTATCTCGTGACGGTGCGCATAGCGCCAGAAGTGCTGGAAACGGTCTATCACGCGGGAAGATACGCCCGGATCGATAAAGTTGAAGCACCTGATGCCGAAGGGTGGATTACGCTGCGATTGCAGTTTGAGCTGGAAGAGGCCGCGTGCGGATATTTGTTAAGTTTTGGCACACAGGTGGAGATCGTGGAGCCGCGGAATTTGCGCGAGAAGGTGATACAGCTCGCCGAGAGCATTACCGCCTTCTACGCGCAAAAAAGTTATTAGCGCGAGTACCCTGTCAATTCAACGTACCCTTCACCTTGCACCTGTGTCCCCGCACTTTGGCCATGGATAGTTACCGCGCCTTCCCAGTAGGCGTTGCCAGTCGATTGGTAGACAACGAGTTCCTGATTTTGCACTTCAGGCGTGAGAGTGAGCAAGGTTTGTACGTGTGGATCGTTGATTTCAATTTGCCAGCTGGCGGGATAGGTAGCGCCTGTCACGCGACTGGTCCAGTGATTAAGACTATTGATGCGAAGGGCGGCGGGAGATACTAAACGCTCTTTGCCATCTGCGCCAATGTAGCCGATATAGGCGGCGTTCACTTTACCCGCGGCATCGCGAATGAAGTAGAGCATCATCTCCGTGTTGTTGTTCAGTTGAACGCTGAACCAGTCCCAGCCGCCGTTCCCGAAGGAGAGAAAGTTGCCCCACTGGTGATCCATCCAGGCTTCGCCAGTAACGTGTAGTGGCTGATTATGGTCAACGAGCGTGCCCGTCAAGGCCATACGAGTTCGTGAATAGTAGTAAGAGAAGCCACCCACGCCAAAGCTTATGAGGCCGTTGCCATTGTGCAGGGTAGGAGGCTTGAGGCCAATGAGGGAGAGATGCATGATGTAATCGACCATGCGGGCCGAGAGCTGATCGCGCCCATTTACTCCCTGTATCGACCAGTCACCTATGGCAACGTTGATGCCGCTGGTGGATGTGCCATTGGGGATGAGCGCACCCGGTTCCACCTGGCGGCGCTGGTCAAAGTGGAACTGGCCGCGGGTTACGTCGGTGATAGCAAAGTGAGCAGCATAGACTGGTGGGAGATCGCTGCGCAAAGCCTGAAAGAGGACCAGTTCAAAACCATAGTGATGCGCCTTACCATCAGGAGTTATGGCGTTCATGTGTCCTGTGTAGTACCACCATTCGGTGAGGTCGCGGTGAGCAGCCTCGTCCTGGGGGAAACGGACGGGCGGCAACGTGACTTTTTGTGGTGCAGTGTTGACAACGGGAAGTTGCGCGTCGGTAGAGACGATGCCAGGAACACTACAGGAGGCAAGAGCAAGGGCGAGTATAAAGAGGATGATAGAGCGATATGTGTGGCGCAGGCCGCCCAACACGTTTTTCATCGTGAACCTCCTATGCCTGCATCGGTGTATGATTCCTTCTCACCTAGATCGTGTGACATGTCAGATCCCTGTTCGCCTGTAGCGAGATATTCGGCAAGGGCGGGAGGATGGCGCTGCACACCGACGAAGGGTAACCACCAGTTCAGATTCCCGAGAAGGCGCATGGTCGCGGGTACCAGGAGGCCGCGCACGAGAGTGGCGTCGATAACGACAGCGAGAGCCATACCGAGACCAAGCGCTTTGACCAGGATCATATCGGCGGTGGCAAAACAGGAGCTGACGACGATGACAATGACGGCGGCGCTGGTGATGATGCCACCGCTGCGCTGCAAACCCAGGGCGACAGCACGAGTGTTATCACCTGTCTGCCAGAAGGACTCTTGAATACGCGAGAGGAGGAAAACCTCGTAGTCCATCGAGAGGCCGAAAAGCGAGCAGAAGAGGAGAATGGGACCGGAGGCTTCGACGAAACCCAGGGGTGTGAAGCCAAGTAGCTGGTGTAAGAAGCCGTCCTGGAAGATAACCACCAGTGCGCCGTAGCTTGCCAGAATGGAGAGCGTATTCATCAAGATGGCTTTCAGCGGCAGCAGGAGCGAACGGAAGAGGAACAACAGAACAATATAGGTCGTAGTAGCCACGACAGCGACGGCTATAGGAAAATCAGTGTAGAGAGAAGTGACATAGTCCATATCACCGGCAGTGCTGCCATCTACCAGTGTGGTGATACCACTGCCGGGAGAGGTATTACGAATGGTCTGTACCAATGCCTGGGAGCGCTGATCGAGCATGCCATATTTGCTGATGACGAGAATCAGGGTCGTATTGCTAGAGACCGACGATTTGAGAAAGACCGAGAGGTAGGGATCGGCAATCTGCTGCGGATGGGTATAGACCTGTTCGTACTGAGCGAGAGTGAAGCGCGGGTCTGCGCTGACAAGGCTATCGACGCGCGCGACACGAGGATCGGCCTGGATACGCCGGACATAGTAATAGAGATTGCGGACGTTAGCAGTGGTTAGAACATTGCCGGGAGTTTGTACCGCCAAGAGAATGGGAGTGGACTCGCGATCATTGAAGCGCTTGCCCAGCAGGTCAAAGGCAGTGCGTGATGGCACATCAGGCGGCAGAATAGAAGCGTCTGGAGCCGAGAAGCGCACGCCCAAGAAAGGCAAGCCCAGAGCCACGAGCACGAGGAAGACAGGCACGAAGACCTGAATTGGATAGCGCATAACGACGTGGGAGAGCCGATACCAGAAACCATGTTGATCGTTAGCAGAGGGAGCGGCATGAGAAAGAGTAGGGGTAGCCGCACTCGTCTTTCTGCGCCAGAAACGGGGCAGCCGAACAGGAAAGGCGTTGATTCTGTGACCAATAATGGATAGAGCCGCTGGCAGGAGGGTGATCGCTGCCAGGATGGCCAGGACTACAACCAGAACGCCTGCCATGCCAACCGAGCGCAGCATATTGATGCGAAAGAAGACGAGTCCAGCCAGGCCGATGGAGACGGTGAGACCCGAGAAGGTCACGGCCCGGCCCGCAGTGGCAACGGAGATAGCGACAGCTTCCTCGACGCTGCGACCATGAGCCAGTTCTTCGCGGAAACGGCTGACCATAAACAAGGAGTAGTCTACACCGAGGCCGAGACCAAAGAGTGTGGTGATATTGAGGACAAAAATGGAGAGCGTGGTGAGGTGGCCAAGGCCGAAGATGAGTGCCAACGAGACAGCGACGGCTCCTCCTCCGACCAGAGCAGGGAGGATAGCGGCGACCACTGAGCGGAATACCAGCAGCAGGGCAATGATGGCGAAGGGAATAGCCAGAAATTCCGCGCGACGCAGGTCACGTTCACTGACTGCCTGGATATCTTCATAGAAGACTGGCCCACCGCCAATAGTTGTCTTCAAATGAGGAACTGCTTGTAGGCGCTTTTCCAGGTCGGGCAAGAGTTTCGCTGCGGTGTCGGGATCAGGCTTGAAGAGGACATTGACATAGGCAGCGCGACGATCCAAGGATATCTGCCGTGGGTTGTCGGTGAAGCTGACAATGCCGGAGACTTCTGACCAATTACGCACTTTTGCGAGAGCCTGTTGGGATTCTTGAACGAATTGTGGGCTATCGGCGCTACCAAAGTTCGAATCCTGGCTAGTGAAGATAACCTGAACGATGGTGAGGTTGAGATGTACTTTTTGCACCAACAGATTGAGCGCCCGTTCCGATTCAGCATCGGGACTGACGAAGCCTCCTGAGTGGAGTACCTGGCTAGCCTGGGGGGCAAACGGTAATGAGACTGCGATGGCGACCATCCACAAGCCCACTATCAACCAGCGAAAGCGGGTGGCTATTCTGCCTAGATGGTAGAACATGTTTGAGCCTTTCTGCGATGAGACTTTTTTTGATTACATGTATTTGACGTTTTTTGTTGTTACGAGGGGTAACATTGGTTACCCGGGACTTAGGGCTTAGGGCTTAGGGCTTAGGGCTTAGGGCTTAGGGCTTAGGGCTTAGGGTAGCAGCCATGGGCTCGACCGGGACAGGGCGACCATATGATGCTACCTCGACCGGGACAGGGCGACCGCAAGGGTCGCCCGTACATTTTAGCTCGACGCACGGGGTATCTTGTTGTATGATGATACCTCTACATAATTGTAGTAGTCCTCTGCAAACGGGATGTCAAGAGGATGGAGGTGAGGTGTTTTATGGCAAAAAAGACAAAAGACACAAGTGAGCATGCAAAGGCTACGCCGAGCCATGTTCCGGTCAAGGTGATTACGGTCAATCGGCAGGCGTATCATGATTATTTTGTTGAGCGTACGATTGAGGCTGGGGTCTCGTTGATGGGGACAGAGATCAAGTCTATTCGGGATGGCAAGGTCAATTTGCGGGGATCGTACGCTATAGCACGGAATGGTGAGTTGTGGCTAGAGAATGCACATATCGCTGTTTATGAGCACGCCAACCGCTATAATCATGAGCCGATGCGCAATCGCAAATTGTTGCTGCACCGGCGCGAGATCAGTCAATTGCAGGGCAGAATAGATACCAAAGGACTGACGCTTATTCCGCTCAAACTTTACTTGAAGGGTGGGAAAGCGAAGATCGAACTGGGTCTTTGCCGTGGTAAGAAGCTGTACGATAAGCGGGATGCGATTGCCGAGCGCGATGCAAAGCGCGAGATTGAACGCACCATACGGACAAGGTGAAGAGAGATATGACACAGCAGGCGGTATAGGAAAAATCCATTTAGGCTTTGATTTCAGCGAGCTGAACATCTCACTGATATGAAAGGTTGCTTTCTTGCCTGAAGAGCATGAGCAGCGAGATTAAGGCTATGAAGGCGAACAGCACGGTGAGGAAAATGAGGCCGTCAAAGCCCCAGGTTCTGGCAAAAAGGCCGCCGAGACCGTTGCCCAGGAGTTGGCCCACACCGAGAAAGATTGAATACAGGCCCATGAGGAGGCCGCGGTCTTTGGCAACTTCTTCGGAGATATCGGCCAGGTAGGACAGGGCGGAGGGGGCGAAGCTACTTTCGGCAAAAACACCAACCATCAAGAGAGGTATCCAGATGAACAGCAAGAGGTCGTTGCCGACACCGCGATGGTTGATACCAGCAAGGGCTATACAGGCCAGGTAGATACCAGTAATCGAGGTTAACATGAGGTTCAGGCGCGGAATACTCTTGAGAAAGAACGCCCAAAAGAGGAGGCACAGTCCGAAGAAGAGGACATAAGCACCAAGAACGAGACTTACTGTATGACCAGCGCCAGGGCCACTCAAACTGCCCATAAGTTGTTGACTGCGATCACTACTGTGTTTGGAAAGGATAAATGTGAGTTGTGGGCCAATCCAGACACCGATGAGGGCGTTGATACATATCCAGGCAGGAATAAAGATAAAGAGGCGCGGAGTGCGAATAATGCGCAAGTAGCGTATTCCTAGCGTGCGGATGCGCCCCTGTTCAATGGCCTGTATTATGTTGGGAGACAGGAGCATGCAGAGCACTACAACCAGGTAGAGTAATGCGAGTAGGACAAAGGCGTAGCGCCCAAAACGATCCCAGGCAAAACCACCGAGAATGACGCCCACGGCGATACCACCGCTGGTGGCAAGTTCAAAGAAGCTCATGACACGCATTCTGCGCGATTGGTCCTGTGAGGTGTAATCAGCGAGGTAGCCAAGAACAGCAGGCGTGGTCATGGCGGAAGATGTGCCGGAAATCAGTCGCAAACAGAGGAAGTATGGTAAGGGATTCTGCAGCGGCGCAAACGGAATGAGAGCTACTTCTATAAGTCCCACCAGTGGTCCGACGATGAGAAAGTATCGGCGGCCCAAACGATCACTCAAGGCGCCCATGATGGGGGCAAGCACGAGTTCTGTGGCGAAGTAGACAACGGAGAGGAGGCCAACGTTGAGGCTATTGATGGCTTCGCCTGTATGTGTTGCGAGTTGAGCAAGGAAGAGACCAAAGATGATGGTTGCTGCTCCACCATTTGCTCGTAAAACAAATGTCCCTACAAGGAGAGGTGCGATCGAGCGGCGAGACATTTTATGTCCTTCTATTCCATTGGGTGGGGTCAAGATAGGCGTTCTGGTCTTTGAGGCGTTTTCGCAATGTGAACAAGGCTATGATGCAGCCTGTTAGGATGAGTATTACTGCTACTACCACTAACAGGAGCAAGATGAGCCGTGTTGTTCCATTATCGATTGTGTTTACTGCCAGGATAGCCTGGACTACCATCAATGTATTCCCCATGAATGTCTCCGCGCTCCTTTTTATCAGTGTCTATGATACCATGACGGTATATAGAGTATGAAGGTAACAATTAAAAGCTCAGGTTACAAGCACCTCATTCCTTACTGATTATTTAGTTGGCGGGTAGATCGGATGGGATCAGGGCGAAAACGAGGGTGGTGCGGAGCGTGCCATCGGGGGCGACCATGTGGTTGCGCATGCGCGCCTCCTGGATGAAGCCGAGGCGGCGAGGGATGGCGGCACTGCGGATGTTGCGTTCATCACAACGAATTTCGACGCGATTGGCTGAGAGCGAGGTGAAGGCATAGTTCGTCAAAAGCTGTACGGTCTCCGTCATGTAGCCATGTCCGGGGGCCGAGAGGCGCAGCCAGTAGCCGATTTCAAAGTATCGGTGCTCCCAGTTCTTTGGATGGAGTCCCGTGCCTCCTAGATAGTGATTGGTTACCCTTTCCCAGATGCTGAGGTTGAGATCCTCACGGGTCAGCCATGCAGCCTCCTGGTGAATGATCCAATCACGGCTCTCTTCGATTGTCTGATGAGTGTCGGCAAAAGGGAGCCATGGACGGATGTGGTCGCGTGACTCTGCTACAGCCTCGAAGAGGGCCTGTGCGTCACTCTCGTGGTAGGGCCGTATGATAAGGCGTTCGCTGCGCAACTCTTCGAATAATGGTATTTGGGTTAGATATGGCGGTGCGTGCAAAACTGCTCCTCCTTCTACGTGGATAAATTTTGATTGACAGCTCCTCCCGAACAGGGCGACGCAAGCGTCCCTACCCCACGTCATCACCACCCCCGCCCCTACGAGCCTTACCCGGCCCCACGCGGGACGCGATACATCGAGTCCCTACGCGGGTTGGGTTACGGTTATGGCACAATCGGCATTCAGGTGCATACTGACTGTACGGGCAGATCGATATCAGTGGGTAGTTCCTCGCCAGCACGCAACTCTTTTTCGTAGATGTCGTACTGTCGAGCAATGTAGATGCCTGTTCTTTGGTGAGGCTGTGCCAGGCCCACCAATTGTTGCATTTCAGCATGCAAGTCGAATTTGAGCTTGCTTGACTGATAGGAGCCATCTGCTGATTCGTCCGCGTCGATCATCATGCGCCAGAATTGGCGTACAGGCATATACCCTTCCTGCTCGAGTAGATCTCTTGCCTCCAGGTTGCCGCTGCTAATCGGACTATGGAGGACGACACGCAGGCCGGAAGGAGCTTTTCTGAGGTATTGACGAGCTTTATGTTCCGCCAAGCGAAGCAGAAGGGTGCCAATACCCCGGCCTAGAGATTCAGGATGTACACGTACTTTCATGTTGATCGGTGTATAATCACAACTCCAGACGTCGGCAAAGCCAACAATTTGCCCTTTGGTCGTGATGATCACCCAGGCATCGGTTTCAAGGTTGAAACCAGACCTTTGCCAGTCTGCAAGCAGTTCCTCCTCCGTGTAGTCAGACATACCGTCTTCGATGATGTCACAAGCTATGAGTAACCTGGTTACGTCGCTCAGATCATTTAAGCTGGGCGGACGTGCTATCAGGTTTTGTAGCAAGATAGCCATGGATAATTTCTCCATTCTTTTGTAGGAGCACCACGATGTAAACCATCAAACCCTACGCTCTACGTTGAGAAAGGAGGAAGATGCTTTTTATTTACATCGTGACCGACTGTGTACTCAGTTCTTCACCGGTACGCAGTTCTTTTTCGTATGTATTATGTTCGAGAGCAACGTGCATGCCGACTTTTTCATAGAGTCGGGTTGCTCCCGTCAGGTTTTGCGCATCGACACCCAGCCCAACTTTGTGGATGCCACGACGATAAAATTCAGCGAAAGCGTGGAGCAGGAGGGCGTTGCCAAGTCCCTTACGGCGCCAAGGACGCCGTACCGCCAACTGTCCTACCCAACCCAGGTCCAGGTCCTTCTGGTATTCGCAGAGAACGCCTCCAGCGAGTTGATCTCCGTCAAAGGCCAGGAACCAGAGAGTGGGATCGAAGCCGTCCCGCTTTATGTGCCAGTGCTCAAACTCCTCGTATGTCGAGGGCTGATGCCCCCAGTGATCCTGGAAGGCTTCTTCCATCATTTCGTAGACGGCCCACTCTTCCTTACCAACGACGAGATTGTGGACAGTGATGCTAGCAGGCCATGTAGGCACAGACGCTGCCCAATCCAAGACCATCTCCATGCGCCAGAATTTTCGCACTAACTTGTAACTCGCCTGTTCAAGCAACTGCCTGGTCGTATTGTCCGCAGGGCTGATCCAGTTACCGAGCGTAACACGCGCATGTGAAGAGGCCAGAGCGACGAGTTGCTGCGCCCTTGCTTCCGTCAAACGAAGCAGTTTGGGCTCAATACCCAGGCCTCGGTAATCGGGATGCACGCGAATGAACGAGTATATACGCACATGGTGTCTATCCACATCCGCAGTACCTACAACGCGGCCTTCGGGCGTGGAGACAAGCCAGGCATCGGTATCCAGGTTGAAATCAGGTGATTGCCAGAAGGCTCGTAGTTCATCAATGGTGTGGTCGAGCATGCCATCGTCGGCAAGGTCACAGGCTTTTATCACTGCAAGGACGGCTTCAAGGTCGTCCATTTTAGGCGGACGCACGAGAAAGTTTCCTGGAAGTGTATCTATTGTTGTCATTTTGTTTATCCTTTCGTTATGTTTAAGGGTCACGGGATTAGGGATCAGACTTCGGGCTTCAGGGCGACCGCGAGGGTCGCCCGTACATTTTATTTTTATTACCCGTTTCTTTTTAATTTGCCGGTTCTTTTGGCGTAGCGCTCGGCGATGCCGAAGATGTATATGCCAAGCGGTATGCTGACGATACCGGTGATCAGTAGTGGCCAGGTGTAACTCCAGATTTCTGGTGACCAGATGGACTGGTTCTTCATCAGACCCGCGCGTAAACCTTCTATTACGTATGTCGCGGGGGAGATACGCGCTAATGGTTGCATCCATGCTGGCAACACTGCTATGGGATAGTAGACTCCCGATACCAGTAGTATGACAGCCCGCACGATAAACGACATTTGCATACCTTTTTCGGTGTAGAGCAGCGGTAAGACCGCGGTTCCGATACCAAAGCCGATAAACGAGATGCTGCCGAGCAACAACATGAAGAGGGCCGTCACGAAGTTTGCGTGGCTGAGATCGATATGGAAGAATACTCCAACTATCAGCAACTGCAAAATTGTGAAGAGCAGTCCATGGACGACAGCGTACATACAGCTACCGATCATGTGCGTAAAGCGTGAGATAGGCGCCATAAAGGTGTATTCGATGGTGCCTTCCCAGCGCTCCATGTTGATGATGTCGGTCACGCCATCGAAGGTTACGCTCAGGTATGACCAGACCGCGGTACCGATCAACAGGTAGAGTATGAAAAAGTTTGTGTTTATCTTGACACCAGTAATCAGCTGCGCGCTGAGACCGATGTAGGTTATGGACATTGCGTTGACAATGTTGTATACCAGCCAGACGAGTTCCCAGCCCCAGTAACGCCTGGTGAGGTTCCAGTTGCGTTCAAAGAAGGCGTAGGTTGCGCGTCCCTGGTGCATCAATGAAGACATTATCGTATTACTCCTTTTTTATTCTTCGTCGTCTTCGCGCTGTGCTTCGTAGGCTTCGAAGGCCTTTTCCCAGCTACCGTAGCGTTCGATATCGGCTTCGGTGATCTTGTGGTCCGCGGTATAGTGCATGAAAACTTCATGCATGGTGACTGGCTCTGAACGCCCCATAATGTCGGCGACAGCGCGCTTGAGTTCTAGCGCATCACCTTGAGCGACAATGCGACCCTGGTCGATAATGGCGACACGATCACACAGTGCCTCGGCTTCGTCCATATCATGAGTTGTGATCAAGATGGTTGCATCATGTTCGTCGCGCAACTCTCTAACAAAGGTCTGAACTTCGATCTTTGAACGAGGATCGAGTCCTGTTGTCGGCTCGTCCAGCAGCAGTACGATGGGAGCGGTGAGGAAGGCGCGGGCGATAGCAACCTTTTGTTGCATGCCACGCGACATATTTTCCAACGGCGCTCCAATGCGATCCGGTTTGATACCCAGGCGCGCTAGAATACTGCGGATCTTGATACGTGCTTCATTGGCAGGCATGTTGTAGAGTCGCGCCGCGTAGATGAGATTTTCCATGGGCGACAACTTTTTGAAGAACGAGGCTTCCACACTGACACGGTTAATGAGTCGCTGGACTGCGCGCTCGTCTTTCTCGACATCGTAGCCAAAGATGGATACGTGCCCGCTGTCGGGTATAAGCAGTGTCGAAAGAATACGTATCAAGGTCGATTTACCAGAACCATTTGAGCCAAGAATACCAACGATTTCACGCCGCTTGATCGTCATAGTGACGTTATCGACGGCGCGTACCTCGCGCTTTTCTGCTTTCTTCTCTGCATCTTTTTTACGCCAACGCAGTAAGGGTCGTGATTTCTTGAATAATTTGGTTACGCCGTCAATGACGACTGCGTTTTTTGTATCGTCGATATTAACTGGTACTGCTGGTTGTATATCTACATGTATAGCCATTGATTTTATTTCCTCCTTTAAGGTGGCTAAGGAGCGTTATCCGCAGGATATTGTCCGTAGCAAACTGTACATTTTTGATTGGTACTTTGATTGTCAAAACAGTACGAGAGCTGTTCAACTGGACGCCGATGTTGATGCGAATGAGCACTTTTCTCATTACATGCTTCACCTCAAAGAGTGCATACAGAACACTACTATATTCTTTTTATTGACCCTAAAATAGACGACAAAAAACCGTGGGACTGAATTTTTCTGCCAGTGCCCACGGTTGAGGGTCTCTCTTTTACTGTTTCCTACTCACTCATCTTCTCTGAAGTAGGTAGGTGGAGATCCCATAAAAATGGGCATACTGCGACTTTGGGCGAAGGCGAAGGTACGGGATGCGATGTATCCCACTTCACCGCTGTTGAACAGCTCACCCCGGCAGATGGGCATAGCATGGCCGTTACCAGCGATTTTATCGCGCAGTCGTGCCGTGTTGAGCCACTGGGTTCGATTTGTCATGCTCGCCATCTCCTTCCGTGAGATTTTTTGTTTATTGTGTTGATTTTAGCCAGAACATTTGCAGGGATTGCTGTTGCAATCCCGCTGTTGTGAGTATAAGGGATGATTTAGCTTCTTGTCAAGGGTTATATGGCTTCTTAACTAGCTTTTAACGATACTTCTTTTTGACTCCTCGGCCCACAAGCGGGCCGGAGAGATTTATAATGTCGAGTTTGATCAAGTACTCTTAAAGAGACGATTGCAGTAGTTGCTTTTTGCGTATGAGTTTCGCAGGTGGGTAAGGGTGTCAATCAAATTTGTGCAATTCTTTTAGTTTGCCTTGCTGGATAGCGCGCGCCACGTTAGTGTGACGCTTGATGGCCTCTTCAGGAGTTTTAGTGGTGACTTCGAGGATGGTCAGACGCACGAGGGTAAGATAGTTGTTTTGCTGCGGATGAACGGCGGTGACATAGCCACGGCCAAGGTGCACGTCGTTGGAGGTGGCTACGACAAAACGCTTTCCATCCGGGGCGATGACGGTATGTCGAGCGAGGTCAAAGGCGTGTAAGCGTATAGGTAGTGCATTGGCTATCTCAACGGCTTGCGTTCGCGGAGCAGATATGCTCGCTAGTTGATCATTATTTGTCGCGTCATTTTTAGGCATGTTGCGCTCTCTTCCTGGGTCAGCCATATCATTCTTATAGCATACTGAAGCTGGCATCACAGAAGATGCCAGGTCAAGTGTTAAAATCTACCTCCATCAGTGTACGTGAGTAGAGCCGTTTCGTCAAATGATTTAGCTACAAGTCCTGTTCTATAGTGCGACGAGCACGTCTCTTAGCCCACAATTGGCGCAGCAATTTCCAACTCTGCCTGGGAAGGACTTTTAAAACGTGGGGATGCTTGATGGCGTAGAAGAAAAGGCGCGGCTGAAGACGCTGCCACAGACTGGGCAACTCGTTGACCTCCCCGCTATTGCGTGGGTGTTCAGCACTTGTGGGGCTTGCCCATAGTTCGCGAACGTAGATATCTTCAAAACGCTCTAACGTCGTTGCCTCGTCTGGAGCAGCTACTGTGATGGCCTGGAGGTATTCATGGGGGGTTTGAGAATATTGCGCTGGAATACCCGCCCAGTTCGCCAGGATACACATACGTCCATAGATTTGAGCCGACAACCTGTAATGACGGAAGAGGCGGCGCCACCAAATGCTAAACAGCAGCAAGCTGAAGAGAAGGAGCAGGATGACACTAGCAAACATGATGCTTGCTTGCTGGCGTAACTGAGCCGCAAATTGCCCCTGTGTTTCAGTTGAAGTTGATCCACCCAGATCAGGCAATTCATTCCTGCCTAGTTTGCGATTTTTGCCAACGTTCGGGTTAACTCCTCCGGTTGGAACGATACTCGACGTACCTGGAAGGAATTGATTGGTAGTAGGGCGTACGAACGAAGAGAAGCCAACGGATGGCTCAAAATTGATCCAACCGTAGCCAGCAAAGTATACCTGTGTCCAGCTATGCGCATCGGTGCCGTAAATGACACGCTGGTGATGTTTCGCATCTAGTTGACCATTGGTATAGCCAGCGACAACACGTGCAGGAATGCCGAGCGAGCGAGCCATCACGGCCATCGCAGTAGAGAAGTAGTTACAAAAACCTCTATTGCCACTACGGAAGAGAAACCACGAGACGCCTTCCTGACCCTGGGGCAGATGTATATTCACATCATAGCTGAAATTGGTGTGCAGGTATGTCTCGAGCGCTACAACTTTGTCATACATAGTTGGAGCATTCGCAGTGATTCGTTGTGCCGTCAACGCAATAGTAGGATCCAGGTCTTTCGGCAACTGCAAGTTAGCGTTGAGTACTGAGGGGTTAAAGTAGGTCAATGGATATTGGCCGTCAAAAGTACCTGAGAAGCGGGGAGAGTCAGCCGACATGGGAATAGTGCGCAATGACTTTACATCGGCGGAGGAGACGTACGATGTGATTGTGTAGTGCTGTCCGGCTGTGAGCTTGCCGTTCTTAGATAGAAGTGCGACCAGCGAATCACTGCCCTTGCTGCCCAGTACTGTAGCGGGTAAGTTGACCGAACCAACTTGCGAAGCGCCGAGAATGTAAGGATATTGTTCACCGGGGGGATTTACCACATTGATCTGTTGCACGACTGTATGCACTATCTGAGATTCACTAGGAATGACCGCGTTTGTCTGCAATGGTGAATTAACGGTTGGACTGTCAGACCAACTCCGTCCATCGTAGGTATCATAGTTTAGAGATTCAAGGTATTGGGTGGAGTCATCACTTTGGACGGTGAGAACGACATCGTTATTGAGATTAGGGTTTCCACCTAATACAAGCGTATCCCTGAAGTTACCATGGTTATTGGGGATATTGCCACCACTGAGAGAGATGACACGATTCCAGGTATCCTCAAGCTGCACCCAGGGATTTGCATTCGCATTCCAGACTTGAGACGCGGAATTATTGATGTAGCCCCACGGCAGGAACCAGGAGAAGACCAGGATGGCGATGGAGATAAGCGCACCTGCCTGCATTACATCCCAACCGAGGTCATCTGAGTATCGCAAGCCCTGTCGTCGCCAACGCCTGGTAGATTCGAACAGGTTAAAACGGAGCAGGAGCAGCAAGGAGGCCATCAGGAAAACGACGAGGAAGATGATGTAGCCGGCGTCTACGTTACTCAGGTTGATGAGAAGCACCACAGCATTAGCAACGATCATGAGCCAGGGGTTACGCGTACGATAGACGAGCCAGGCGCTACTATAGGCAAGCAAGAAACCCAGCGCGGTTATGAAGAAGAGAAAGATCGAATCATCTTCGCCGGTGCCACCTGCGATTACGGAAACAAACCATTGATGCATACCATGGGCCAATTGGGCTGTATTTCCCCCATCAAAGGCACCAGCAGTTTGCCAGAAGGCGATCAGTATGGCTAACAGCACAGCAACCAGGTGTATAGTCAGACGAGGGAAACGCTGCAGCTTGGCAGCACATACGCCAGCAATGAGACCGAGCAGCGATGTGAGGGTAAGAATATTGAGGTGATCAACCCAGTTAACCGCCTGCACGCTCCAGATGGTACTATACACTACTATAGTCAGTAAGATCAGCGAAAACCAACCCTCGTCCAAACCAATATGGATGCGAAAAGCTGGTCTACGAGAGCCTGCATTTTCATTGTTCCCCACCCCTCCACCTTTTTGATGCGTATCGGAGATTATTTTTGATAACCGATCAACCCGAGAATCTCGCACTGCATCTTGCATGGCTATGACCTCCGTAGTGCGTAACGCGCTTCATGGCTGCTCTCAAGAGCTTTAGTAAGTGACTCCCCACAAGTGACACGCGCTATAGGTATCCCTGCACCTTCTAACAAGGCTAATGTATTTTCATCCAATGGACTTTCATCAAAAGAGGCGGCATCGAGTCCCACCACAGCGACTTTTACGCCACGGCGTTGCAAATGACGCAGACCTTCATGCCAATCCCGTGAGTTAGACGGGGTAATCACAACTGCAACCGTATTTCTGCCAAAGTGAAGGGCATCTAAGGCCAGGGCTTCCTTGAGGTCGGGGCCGGGGCCAGCTGTGACTACTGATAAGAGTTCAAGTACGCGCTCGATCTGCCGATCGCCGCGGTCGAGCGAGAGAAATTCGCGTCGCTGCCCATTGACAATCATGCCAATGGAGAGATCCTGGCGTAAGAAATACGTTGCTAACGTGGCGGCAATTGTTACGCCATATTCTTCGGTTGAATGTTCGCCCTGGCCTGCCTGAACGGAGTCATGCAGGTCAAGGATAATCCAGGCATCCACGGAAGGATCGAGATCAAATTCCTTCACCATTAATTTATTATAGTGCGCACTGGAACGCCAATGTATACGGCTGAGAGCATCACCGGCATTATAGTCACGAATAGTGGTTGCGTTCGTGGTTGTTTGCAGAGCGCGCTGCGAGCTGCGGCCCCTGCCTGGTAATCCGCCGGTAAAGAGGGTAAAATTAGTGATTGGCAACACCTGTGGCAAGACCAGGATTTCATGAGCGGCGGTTATAGAAATATGGCGACGGAAGAGGCCGAATGGATCGCCACTACTGGCGGTGACAGGTCCCAATTGAAACCGTCCACGTTTGCTACAGACGGTACGGGCTTTCCACATAGCTCGTTTGCGGCCGCCCAAACTGGCTACGTAACCGGCACGGTGTCCAGGTAACGTTGAACCATCAACAATCTGTACCCAGAGTTTGGGCAACACGCTGTTATTATCGAGCATCAAGCGCTCTTCAAAGGTCTCGCCAACCTGTACGCGGCCACTGGTGGTGTTGCGGTGAAAGGTTAGTTTACGCAGACTATAGCGTGCCCACAACCACGAGAGGACAAACAAGATCAGTAAGACGTAGGTCAGCTTATAGAGAGGACTCCAGCCGCTACTGATTGAGAAGAACAGCAGGGCTAGAATCAGCAGGATTGCTTGCCAGGGTCGCATAGATTAGCGCCCCTTTCCACCACTAACCCACGCGCCAGGCACGGGTACGCTTTGCAGTATCTCTTCCAGGATGGCGGTAGAGTTTATAGAGCGCACGCGTGCCGCCGGAGTGACAATAATACGGTGAGCCAGTGTCGGTTTTGCCAGAAGTTTTACATCGTCGGGAATGACATAACCGCGACCACGCATAGCAGCAAGGGCCTGGGAAGCGCGGAATAATGCCAGGGAGCCTCTGGGGCTTGCACCAAGGTAGATGTTGTTGTGGCTGCGGGTCGCGTTGGCGAGGCTGACGATATATTCACGAATGGTGGGATCGACGTGTACATTGCGTACCTGCTGCTGAATAAGGACTAGTTCTTCCGCCGTCATAATCTGAGAGAGGTCTTCCAGTGGGTGATGGTGTTGATGGCTATCCAGAATGTTCATTTCATCGATAGATTTAGGGTAGCCGATGCTGATGTTCATCATAAAGCGATCAAGTTGGGCCTCTGGTAGAGGAAAGGTTCCTTCATATTCAATAGGGTTCTGGGTAGCCATGACCATGAATGGTTCAGGCAAGTGATAGGAGATACCGTCGACGGTGATCTGTGATTCTTCCATGGCTTCCAGCAAGGCGGATTGTGTTTTTGGCGTGGCACGGTTAATTTCATCGGCGAGAACAATCTGAGCTATGATTGGGCCGGGCCGGAATTCAAAATTGCTGGTTTTCTGGTTATAGATGGATGTGCCTGTGACATCACTCGGCAAGAGATCGGGGGTAAATTGGATACGTTTAAATGTACATCCAATGGAGCGAGCAATAGCTTTTGTAAGCACGGTTTTGCCCACACCGGGTACATCTTCAATTAATACGTGTCCATGGCAGATGACGGCGATGAGGCTGAAAGCCACGGTTTCGCCTTTACCAACGATAACTTTTTCGACATTCGCGACGACCCGTTGGACTGCGGTGGCCAGGTCTTGTACCGACTGCATGCGTTTCTCCCCAATTCAATTTGAGGCCTGACTACTTTATACACATACATTGACAGTGAATAGAGTACTTCATAGTGTATCACGTTCACGGCAAAGCACAAGTGCCAGGGTCCTCGAAATATAGTAGCACAGAGGTTGTACTCATTACTACGTCATCAAAAACGATTTTGTTGCGTGTTACACTACAGTTTAGGGATTTATGCTGAATTCTGGCTGAAATCTGGGTACTATGCTCAGTAGCGAGAGTATGCTATTATGATGTTCATGAACCAGAGCGCCAGGAATGATAGAGAAGAACTTCACGCGGTGGTACACGGACAAGTGCAGGGAATTGGCTTCCGCTACTTCGTCGTTGAACACGCCCTGACGCTTGGCCTGCGGGGTTATGCGCGCAACCGGAGTGATGGCACCGTAGAAGTATTGGCACAGGGACCGCGTCCCGCGCTTGAACGCCTCCTTTTATTGCTCCGACAAGGTCCAACGTCGGCTTATGTCACAGAGGTGACCACTACATGGAGGCAACCAACTGAGCATTTTAGCGGATTTAATGTTCGCTGGTAGTGTTGAAGAGGGTAAAGAGATAGCATGATTGATCGAGAGACGGTAAAAAACGTTGCAAAACTGGCCCGATTGGGCATGAACGAAGAAGAAATCGACATTTTTGGGAACCAGCTCTCCGTAATATTAGAGAATATCGAGATATTGAGAGAAGCCGATGTGAGCGACGTTTCACCTACCAGCCACGCCTCGCGGCTGACGAATGTGATGCGCGCTGATAGTGCACAGCCCTCGTATCCCCCTGAACAATTGCTAGCGAATGCACCAGCCCAGGAAGATAATTGTCTCAAGGTGCGTGCAGTGTTAGATGGAGGAGAGTCTTAAGTTATGGCCGAGTTGTATGAATTAACGATTACCGAGGCAGGAGAGTTGCTGCGACAACGGAAAATCTCCTCGGTCGAGTTGACGCGCACGCACCTGGAACGCATCAGGGAGGTGGAGGATAAGGTAAAGGCCTTCACACTGGTGACTGATGAACTGGCATTGAAACAGGCGGAAGAGGCTGATCTGCGTTTCAAACATGGAGATATGGTATCTCCTCTAACAGGCATTCCCATTGCCATCAAGGACGTCATCTGCACGAAAGGGATTACGACGACCTGTGGCTCGAATATGCTGAAGGATTTCAAGCCGCCCTATGATGCTACGGTGATGGAGAGGCTGAACGCGGCGGGCATCGTGATGGTGGGAAAGACGAACATGGACGAGTTCGCAATGGGGTCATCGACAGAGCACTCGGCCTTTTTTCCAACGCACAATCCATGGGACCTGGAACGCGCGCCGGGGGGTAGCAGTGGCGGCTCGGCGGCAGCAGTGGCAGCTGGTATGGCGATGGGAGCTTATGGGAGTGATACGGGTGGATCTATTCGTCAACCTGGCTCGCTCTGTAACGTGGTGGGGTTAAAGCCAACCTATGGACGCGTCTCTCGCTTCGGACTGGTAGCATTTGCCTCTTCACTCGATCAGATAGGGCCGTTCGCACGCAGCGCACATGATGCCGCACTACTACTACAGGCAATCGCGGGAGAGGATCCCCGTGATGCAACCTGTTCACCACAGACGGTGCCTGATTACAGCACGGGACTGAAGGGTAGTATTAAGGGGTTACGCATTGGCGTGCCAGAGGAGTACTGGGTAGATGGCATGCAACAGGGAGTGGTGAAGGCGGTGCGCGAGGATATCGAGGTCTTGCGCGAGATGGGGGCCGAGGTGAGCGAGGTTTCTTTACCACATACCAAGTATGGCATAGCCGCATATTACATCATCGCTCCGGCAGAGGCGAGTGCAAACCTGGCACGCTACGACGGCGTGAAATATGGCTATTCGTATCGTGACACCGACGATATGTGGGAGGCACTGGAGAAGACGCGGGAGTTTGGCTTCGGGCAAGAGGTCAAGCGGCGGATTATGCTCGGGACGTATGCGCTCTCTTCTGGTTACTACGACGCGTACTATAAACAAGCGGAGAAGGTACGCGCGCTGATCACACAGGATTTCGACCGGGCGTTTGAGCGCTTTGATGTGCTGGTCAGTCCAACTACGCCTTCGGTGGCATTCAAGCTGGGCGAGATATCTGATCCCTACCAGATGTATCTACAAGATGTGTTCACGTTGCCGGCGAACCTGGCCGGTATCTGTGGAGTCTCTATTCCGGGTGGGTTCAGCGATGGATTGCCTGTGGGCCTACAATTGCTGGGCAATGTTTTTGCCGAGGATGTTATTCTGAAGGTGGCGGATGCCTTTGAGCGTGTGACGGATTATCATACGCGGTGGCCAAAGATTTAATCTTATTATCTTGGGATAGGTGGTAATACACTCAATGGGACGGCGTGTTCTGGCTATTGTTTTATTGGTGGTGGCGATCAGTATTGCGATTATGACGCCTGTGCTGGCTTTTACGCCGATGGGCAGCGGTCTGTTACATACGTTCGCTGCGGCCACAGCCACGGCGACACCGTTGCCGAAACCCCTTCCTCCGACACCAACGCCGACACCTCCTAAGCCAGTTCTGACGGTGGTGGGCGCTACTCCGGCGCTGCATGTGGGGGCCGCTTACCTGCTAGACGATAATACGGGTCATACGCTAGATGATTTTCACGGGGAGGTTCCGCTGCCGATGGCGAGCACCACGAAGATCATGACGGCGGTGATTGCGATCCAGGCGGGTAACCTTGACCAGGAGATCACGATTAACCAGGATGCGATCAACGAGGTGAACAATAATAATGGGAGCAGCGCCCAACTGAAGGTGAGAGACCAGATAACGCTGAAGGATTTGCTTTACGGGCTGCTGTTACCTTCAGGGGATGATGCAGCGATAGCGATTGCCGACGGGATCAGTGGGAACACGCGATCGTTTGTAAAGGTGATGAATATTTTCGCCTATCGTTTACACCTATTTCAGACGCACTATATCAATTCCGATGGCCTGACTTACTATGACTTGTCTAATAGACCGGTGCCTGGAAATTATACTACGGCGTATGACCTGGTACGACTGGCACAGTACGCGATGAAGTTGCCTTTGTTCGCAGAGATTGTAAAGTCGAACGAATTTAACCTGGCACCCAGTGCTCACCACCACGGCTATACATGGCAGACAATTAATGCTTTGCTCACGTATGTCAAAGAAACACCTACGATTAAGGTCTATCCGTGGGCAACAGGGATTAAGACGGGGTATACGGTTGAGGCGGGTGGCTGCCTGGTTTTTTCTGCGACACGCAAGGGGCATGATTTGATCGGTGTGGTGCTCGGAAGCGCAGACAGGACATCGCGTTTCCTGGACGCTGTTACGCTGTTGAACTGGGGGTTTGGGCTGCCGTTGAAGGTGCCCAGTGGGTAGTGAAAACCAGGCTGAGAGACAAAAGAAGGGCTGCCAGTATGTCGGCAGCCCTTCTTTTGTCTCTCAGCTATGAACACAAAATTCCGGTCAAAACCAGGAGAGTGTAGGCAATTTTGGATGATAGTCTGGGTTTTGGGTGAAGTCGAAGATTTCGTAGAAATCGCCGAGTTGTGAGAGACCATCACGCGGGGGAGATGGTGGGCCAAAGGCTTTCCCGTTGGTGGCGTCGTTGTTTTTCGCGGGCGTCTGTATATCAAACTGATGGTTGATACTGGCAAGGGTGGGTAGGCCGAAACGGCGCTCAATGAATTTCAAGATCGAGCTATGTTCGTAGAGCTGTCCCGAGACGTGACCGCGCCTGGCCCAGGGCGAGACTACCAGGGTGGGCACGCGGAAGCCCAGACCGTAGGTGTCGAGCTGGGTGGGTGCTACATGGTCGAAGAAGCCACCACCTTCATCATAGGTGAAGAAGAGGGCAGAACTCGTCCAGAGCTTCGAAGACATGAGGGCGTTGATCACCTCGGACATATGGTGCTGACCCATTTGAATATCTGCCGGGGGATGCTCGCTGATGAGAGATTCGGTGATCAAGAAGGAGACCTGGGGCAACGTGTCGGCGTCCAGGTCTGCCTGGTAATCGTCCTCGGTGAAGTTGAGCCGAGGATCATTCTGCCAGCGTTTGAAATAGGCAAGCAGATTGAAATCTTCCTGCGAGGTGCCCGTGCCAATGCCAAGGTTGTAGCACTTCCAGGTGATTTTGTGGGCATCCAGCAGGTCTACGATGGTTGGCCAATCCAGGCTGCCTCGATCCATAGTGTTGGTCGTGTTGCCGCCCGCAGTTCCCGACATGAGGGCTAAACGATTCGGGTTGGATGGACCAAGCATGGAACAGAAGTAGCTGCCGCACAATGTGAAGGCGTCGGCAAGGGCATAGTAATACGAGAGGTCTGAGCCATCATAGTAGTAGAGCGCGGTAGAACCGTCGGTGGTGTAGAATCCATCCATCGCTCCATGGTTCCACTCGCTATGAATGGATTGCCAGGTATGTGAGAGATCCAGCGAAATAGGGAAAAAATCATGATGGGGAGTGACGGTTCCTCCTTTGCCGTCGGGCTGTGTGTAGTGCGCGGGAATGCCAAATGACCCAGCTTTGGGATAATAGCCAAAATAATGGTCGAAACTGCGATTTTCCTGGCAGGCAATGAGTACATGGTTGATAGGATTGACATCGGGGCTAGCCATCGAGGCGAGGACTTTGCTGACGGAAGAAATACTTAGATCGAGTGTGAGGGCAGTGCCAGCAATAATACCGAGTTTTTGCAACATCTGACGGCGGGATTGAAGGATGTTGAACCACTGCTGCGGATCCATGAGTACCTTTCTCTCTACATTAGCACAAAAAAGACAATCAAGAGGTTTGTTACAAAAAAGAACGAGAGGGGATAGGGTATTTCCCTATTTCTGGTGGCACTAGCAAGGATAAAACAAACATGATAGAATATGCTCACACGTTTTATTGAACTGATGCCATTTTAGCTATTTTGAATAGAGTACAATATCATGCGCTACGCTATATTCACTGATATTCATGCCAACCTGGAAGCTCTAGAGGCTGTGCTGAAAAAGATTGATAAAATCGCACGAGAGAAACCTATTGATCAGATCTGGTTTCTTGGTGATCTCGTTGGTTATGGTCCAAATCCAAATGAATGTATCACCACATTACGAGAACGCACTGATGTTATCATCGCAGGAAATCATGATTGGGCAGCGGTAGGAAAGATTGACCTGGAAGATTTTAGCGCGGCTGCGCGTGTTTCAGCAGAATGGACAGCGGAGCAATTGACGGAAGAGCACCGCACATTTCTGGCGAATCTCCCGGAACGCCTGGAAATAAATGAGTGTACACTGGTACATGGTAGTCCCTATGGGCCGCTCTGGGAGTATCTGACCTCTGAAGCACTGGCAGAACGCAGTTTTCAGTACTTCAGCAGTCGTTTCTGTTTTGTGGGGCATACCCATGTACCCGTCATCTTCCAACAGCCAGATTCTATTGCTAATGCTCCGACCTTGCCACTGGTTGATGTGACGAAAAACGGTTTATCACATTATGAAGCAAATGAGGAGGATAAAGCAGAGATAGCTATGATTCAACCGATGCTTTCATCATCCAAGGCTGCGGCGCAGGCAGAGAGCGCGTATGCAGACCCAGAAACAGGTCAATCATTGACAGAGGAAGATGCAAATACAGTAATCGAGGGTGGCAAGGAAGGTTCAGATAGGCAGGACGATCAGGATAGTAACGACTCAGAGAACTCTCCCACGATCGAAAAAGAAATTGGTGCACCTCACGATGCACACGATGCAAGTAACGAGGTTGACCAGGCTCATGCGGTAGATGGCGTGGATGACGTGGGGAAGACAGGGGAAGCCGCAAGCAAGGAAGTCGAAGATGAGGGAACGCCTCATGACGTTCCCTCTGTAGATGAGACCGATGGCTTAAGTATAAATGATACTGATGACTTAGAAAAAGAACATGACGTGGCTGAAGTTGAAGGTGTTGCTGCAGGCGAGGAGGAGAGTGAGGGCGTGGTGAAAAGTGACGAAGTGACGCCAGAGGAGGTCATTCTGAGTGCAGAAGATCGTTTGAATAGCGAAATTGAAGAGTTGTTATCACTGCTGGGTTTGAGCGAGAGTATGATACAGGTATCAAACGAGATGATCATTCCCCCAGAAGGGCATTGGGAGGCGCTAGCAGGCTTCCGGGCTATTATCAATCCAGGAGGCGTGGGACAGCCACGCGATGGAGATCCGCGGGCAGCATTCATGATCTATGATACCGAAGCCGGATACGAATTTTATCGCGTTCCCTATGCGTTTGAACAGACACAGGAGAAGATCGTCAAGGTCGGATTGCCACAATACCTGGCGATACGATTGGCCGTTGGTCGCTAACGATTGAGATGAAACTGGTTATTGGACTTGGAAATATGAAATTGCTGATTGGGCTGGGGAATCCCGGACCTCAATATGAACATACACGTCACAATGTGGGCTTTCGTGTCGTAGACAAATTGGCGGATAAACATGGTTGGAAGTGGACGGAACGGCGCAGCAGAGCAATTCTCGCCAGCGGCACAATTGGGGCTGAGAAGGTTGTCCTGGTCAAGCCGATTACATTTATGAACCGCAGCGGCGAGGCAGTGAGTGAGCTTGTGCGCTGGTACAAAGTGCAACCAGAGGATATACTGGTTATCTGTGACGACCTCGATCTGCCTGTTGGTAGGGTGCGACTGCGCACGAAGGGGAGTGCGGGTGGACAGAACGGCCTGGATAATATTCTTCATTACCTGCACACCGACATGGTTCCGCGTCTGCGGGTCGGTATAGGTCGTCCGACAAATACACGTATGGATCCCATTGACTATGTACTTGGAGTTCCCACGAGTGATGAGCGTATCTTGCTGGAGGCGGGCGAAGATAGGGCGGTTGAGGCGGTCCAGAAGGTCGTTACGCAGGGGTTCGCGACTACGATGAATGTTGTCAACGCTGATCCGGAGGCCGAGCAGAGGGCGGCTGAAAAAAGGCAGAGACAGAAGGAACGGCAGGAGCAGGCGCGATTACGACGGGAGGCGGCGCTTAAAGAGCAAGAAGCGGTTGAAGAAAGTAGTCAAACATAAGAACGGCAGAGCATTCGTGTTGTCGGTAGAGTTCATCTATTTACTTCCTCATGCATCAAGCGTCGGTAACACGTTCCTCGGTCGTATCAGGTTCTTTGATTGATTCATCATCTATGCCTCCCAGCCAGCCAATTATTTCGGTTAGTAAATCTTGAAAGACGGTTGTATTCAGTGAATAGACTTGATATTGACCGCGCCGCTCTACACGCACGAGGTCGGCGAGTTTCAGTACCATGAGATGGTGTGAAAGGGCGGTACGGCCAACGCCAGCCTGTTCCGCCAGGTCGCCTGCGGTGCGTTCTCCTCCACGTAGGTATTTTAATATCCGCCGCCGGGTGGGGTCGGCGATGGCTTTATAGGCTTCTTGCATATTTTACCTGTCAATATGAGTCAGTATTTCAATGTATGTTGAAATACTAGCATAATGTGGACGGACGTGTCAAGTCAAATGAAAATATTACTGAACGATGACGGAATGCGAATGCTTGCAGTATAACTCGTTGTACTGTATGATAATGGAGGTCATCCCGAAGGGACGTCATGCGATGCATGACGTCCTAAAGTTGTTGCATACGGGTCAGAAGCGCGCTGCTTTGTACGTCTCGTGATGGGATGGTTCATGCTCGTGGAGGTGCATGCGATTGCGCCCAATGGAGGATTGAGTGACATTACAAGGACTACTTGCGCTGTTGGCACAGCGACCGGAGTTTCGCCGCTTGCTAGAGCAACTGCGGAAAGGTGAGAGGCTGCCAGCGCTCACAGGTATTACTGAGGCTGCTCGTTCATTTGTAATAGCCGCGCTCGCTCCAGCGCTAAAACAGCCTTTTTTAGTGGTAGTTGACGACGAAGTACAGGCGAACCAGATGGTGGAGAGCCTGAAGGTTTTTGTAGAGCAACCGAATGATGTCCTGTGCCTACCAGACCGCGATGCACTGCCGTACGAGAGATTGATCAGCGACGCGTTGACAACCCAGCAACGGATGCAGGCAATGATAGCTTTAGCAGAGCAAGAGCGAAATGTTATCGTTGTCTGTTCAGCGCGCGTTCTGACGCAACCTGTAATGCCACCGCAGGAACTCTCAGCGACGCTCTATACGCTGCAAGTTGGTCAGGAAGTAGACCTGACATTGATGTTAGAACATCTCTATAATCTGGGTTATGAGTCGGTGACGGAGGTTGAGGAGCCGGGACAATTCAGCCATAGAGGTGGTATCGTTGATCTCTTCCCGCCAACGCTGCCGCGCCCTGTACGCATCGAATTCTTTGGTGATGAAATCGAGTCGCTGCGCACATTCGACCAGGAGACGCAGCGATCACTTAATCCTGTAGCCTCGTGTGTGGTTGGCCCGGCACGTGAAGCGCTGCCCATACGCGGCCCAGAGGCTGCCAGGGAGTTGGAGCAGTTGCACAGCGAGATGCTGCATCGTGAGTGCGAGGAACGTTGGAAACACGATCTCGAAGAACTGCGGCAGCGACGCTCTTTTGATGATATCACCTTTTACCTCCCGTACTTGCACAACGTGACGACCGTGCTGGATTATCTCCCACGGAACGGCCTGCTCATTCTTGACAATCCTGGAAGTATCCAGAATCGCATTGCTGAGTTGGATGATCAAGCACAGGAAATGAAGGAGCGCTTCGAGCGCGATCGTGAGAACCCGGCGCAGCTACGCGATGGGCATTTTACCTGGAATCAATTGGAGCCAAAGATACAGCAACGGCGGCAGCTGCATTTCGCGGGCATACTCTCCGCAGCCGAAGGGGAGTTCGACGCACAACTTCAAGGCGGCACAGAGCATCTCATGCCAGGTTATAGCAGCGCCAATTCGTATGGAGGGCGGCTACGAGCGTTTGCACTGGATTGCCGCAAGGCGATAAAAAATCGCGAACGGGTGATCATTGTAACAACGCAGGCACGGCGTATGGCGGAAGTATTGAGCGATGAAGCTATTCTCCATGATAACACCATACATGTCAGCCCGGGTACCAATATCCAGGTGCTGCCGGAAGCTGGCACGGTTACGCTGATTCAGGGCCAACTTGTGGAGGGATGGCAGTCACATGCACTGGCGCTGTCCGTCTATACCGATACAGAAATCTTTGGGTGGTCAAGGAGGCGCAATGCGCTGCGGCGCAAGCCAATTACCCCTGCATCATTTCTCGCCGAGGTCAACCCTGGCGACTATGTTGTACATCAAGAGCACGGGATAGGGCGCTTCGAGGGGCTTGTACGGTTACATATGACGAGTGTTGAACGCGAATACCTGCTCATTCATTATGCTGGTACAGATAAATTGTATATTCCGACCGACCAGCTCGATCGTGTCACACGCTATATTAGCATGGGGGATTCTGTGCCAGCGCTCAGCAAGCTGGGGACGACCGAGTGGACGCGCGCCAAGTCGAAGGTCAAGGAGGATGTTCAGGACATTGCGCGAGATCTTTTACGCCTCTATAGCGAGCGAGAGGCATCCAAGGGATTTGCCTTTTCACCTGACGCAGAGCAACCATGGCTGCAAGAACTTGAGGACGCGTTCCCATACGAAGAGACGCCTGACCAGATTCGGGCTATTGAAGAGGTCAAGGCCGACATGGAGCGACCCCGTCCAATGGACCGGCTGGTCTGCGGCGATGTTGGTTATGGCAAGACAGAGGTGGCGCTGCGTGCAGCATTCAAGGCTGTGCTGGATCAGCGGCAGGTAGGCATTCTTGTGCCTACGACGATCCTGGCGTTACAACACTTCAATACGTTCAAAGAGCGCTTGAAGGCGTATCCAGTGCGCGTCGAGCTGCTGAGCCGCTTCCGCTCGGAGAAAGAGCAGAAGCAGGTTCTGGAAGACCTGGCCTTTGGCAAGGTAGATATCATTATCGGCACCCATCGCCTGCTACAGAAGGATGTGGTCTTCCTCAATCTGGGACTACTGATTGTCGATGAAGAGCAGCGTTTCGGCGTGACGCACAAGGAGCGGCTGAAGCAGATGCGCAGCGAGATCGATGTACTCACCATGACGGCAACACCCATTCCACGCACGTTACATATGTCACTGGTCAACCTGCGCGACATGAGCGTCATTGAGACACCGCCGCGAGAGAGACTGCCTATTCGCACGACCATTCGAGAATACGACGAAAATTTGATTCGAGAGGCGATTCTCCGAGAGATCGACCGGGGTGGACAGGTCTTCTTTGTCCACAACCGCGTACAGGGAATCCAGGTGATCGCGCAAAAGCTGCAGCGACTGGTGCCGGAGGCACGTTTCGTGGTCGGACACGGGCAGATGGCCGAGAATCAACTGGAACGAGTGATGATGGATTTCTCAAGCGGAGAGTACAATGTTCTGATTTCCACCACTATTATTGAGAACGGGTTGGATATTCCCAACGCTAATACGATTATCGTCAATAACGCGGCTTACTTTGGCCTGGCACAACTTTATCAACTGCGCGGACGTGTTGGCCGAGCGACAAAGCAGGCCTATTCCTTCTTTTTATACAACAAGGATGCGAAACTGACACCTATCCAGGAGAAGCGCCTGCGGGCCATTTTCGAAGCCACCGAACTGGGAGCAGGCTTCCGCATCGCGATGAAAGATCTCGAGATTCGGGGAGCGGGGAATCTTCTGGGGGCAGAACAATCCGGTTTCATGAACTCCGTTGGCTTCGACCTCTATTGTAAGCTGCTGGCCGAGGCGGTTCAGGAACTCCAAGGGAAACAGGCCGAAGCTGTTACGACACGTGCGTCGGTTGACCTTCCGCTTGACTCGTACTTACCGGATGAGTATATCGGGGACCGCACGCTAAAAGTGAATTTTTATCAGCGATTGGCTAATCTGAACAGAGCAGAACAGGTTGATGCGATGATCGCCGAATTGAATGACAGGTTTGGGGAACCGCCGCTACCAGTGCAAAACCTATTGTCGATGGTGCGATTGAAGGTGGAGGCAGCGGCTTTAGGTTTCGAGGCCATTTCTTTGAAAGATAATGAACTGGTACTGACAGTGAAAAGGACGATAGTACCTAACCGCATTGCGCTCTACCGGCGTTTTCGTAACGAGGCTCGTGTCCAACAAGGCGTGATTCGTATCCCGCGCAGGCTTTTCGGTACGAACTGGTTTGAGCAGTTGCGAGAATTATTGCCCGCGATTACAGTAGCGGCCTGAACATGTTGTTAATAAACAGTTAGATAGAGATTAGGCCGCGTTCGCGAAGCTCACTGAGTAGCCGCTCTATCTCTTGCAGGTTTTTCCTGGTACAGCGAGAAAGATCAGAGATTGTTCTGCGCCCATCAACCAGCATGTATATCGAGCGTTGAGGACGAGTCAGTGGTAAGGATAAAACATCGCGATCATTGCCCAGTTTGTGAGGCACAAGCCACTCCAGTCCAGGAGTGCCAGGGACACTATTCGGATAAGCCGATTCGAACGGGTTATCAAAGTCACGTACGTTCTTAGGGGTCTTCCCGCTGCTCGCCTGTGGAAGACCTGAGGCTGTTATTGGCAGATTGCCACTTGTGTTCGGCGTGTTCGGCAATGGATATTTTGTGGGAAGCAAAGCTGTTGGGGCTGTATTGCTACTGTTTGCGGAAATCGCGGAAGGAATAATGGCTGATGTGTGTGGCTCTTCAAAGATAAACGAGAAAAATACCTGGCGCCAACTTAGCATCCGTGTAAGAGCTTCCTGGCCCGTTATTTGCCCAGCATGTGCGTAGGTAGGCTGGCCTCCCTGAAAGTGGATTTCTCCTTCCTCAAAACGGCCGCCTTGAAAACGCTCCACACTTAATGATCCACTTTGCCTGCGTATACGCACTAATTCTAGCACATCGCCCAAGCTCTCAGCTGCATTATCCCTGCCTTTTGCCATGACATACTGTCTCCCTTTAACGTGCTGTCTTGAGTACAAATTTATGCATAAAAAAACCGAAAATATTTGAGGTTACACATATCTCTATGTAAATATGTACATCTTACCCATACATTCAGGTATTTCACATACCTGTTATACCATAGTTATAAGTGATGAGGAAGCAGTAAGCCTACCCTAAAAGGATATTTCTGACAATCTTAATGAAATTTTGATGGAGGAAGACACTCCTCTCGTCACCAGCAGCAGCGAGAGGAGCATTAAAGTATTGCAAGAGAAAATCATGTGGGCAACAGGCTAAAGTCCTTGCGCCGTTAGCGGCGAGTGTGCATGAGGTGGAACATGAGGGCTTGTTTGTAGTCAAAGAGACTGGCCTGACCATTTTTGAAAACCTGGTTAGAGAGATTGAGCAGCGTCGAGACAACTTGCAGGTGGGTCTCGTTGCAATTATCTTGCTGGCGCAGCAGTTCGATCAGATATGATGGGCCGTGATTCGCTATTTCTAAACCTGAACGAATCGCCTCGATACGTAGCCAGACTATGAGTTGATGACGCAGTTGTTCAAAAATAGCCATGTCTTCATCGCTTACAAGGATAGTCGCACTTTCACGCTGGGTAGTAGAGAGGGCGGTTGGCATAGACTGTGGAAGTGGGCGAGATTGAGCCTGGACATGAGGGGTAACAGGAGAAGGTGATGGTAAAGTCTCCTGAGAAGGTATTGGTCGTGCGGTGATCGGAGACTTTACAGGAACAGTTGCAGATGCCACCGGGGGAATCTGTGGCTCAGCGGGCAAAACCACCGCTTCTGTCTTAGGTGGTGAGACAGGCGCAGCGGAATTCCACGCGGGATTTAAAGGGGTAGTACTTTTTGGTTCTGCTAAAGGTGATGTGCTGCGTATGTGGGATTGCTGCGGGATTCTATTGACCGGCACTGTGGGGGCGCTAGAGACTGCGTCTATGCGGTGTTCAGCACCGTTGGCAGCTTTACCATTTGTCGCCTCAGGCCGATTAACACTTGTGCGGCGCGCAGTTGCCATTGCGGGACGCACTTCCGCTTGCGGAGGGGACACAGGCTTTAGCACCCCTCGGGCTTCTTGCAGTTGCTGCTGTAGCAAGGTTGACGAAGAGGAAATTTGCTCCCAGGTTGGTTCGGGACGTCTCGATGTATTGATTGTAGACCAGGAAACGACGGGGCGGGGACTGCCAAAGGGAGGATTATTCTGATGCTGGCCCATCACATGACGGCGCATACCTTGAACGACTGATAAAGCAGAAGTCCCAATCAACAAGCGAATATCGGCCAAACGCTTACGCCCCTGTTCGCCAAAGAAGCTGCGGTTTCGCTGTACGAAGTGAATGAAAAGACGCTCGACGTGATGCTGAAAGTCAGGAGATATCAGGTCTACACGATTCCAGGCGGTGAAATCAAACGAACTCAGGTAGAGCCATACCTCCTGGCGTTTTGAACGATCAACCGGACGAGAGCGCAGTGATTCCGTGCGATAATCAAAAAAACGCGGATAGCAAAAATGAGCAATTAGTGACTCCGCCAATTCAGCCTTCAAGCGTGCGAGTTCAGCAGGCGGAAGCTGGCCTAGTAAAACGCCCATTACCACAACCCCTTTCAATGTGCTATGCGATGAATATATAACGTGCCTAATTGACGCTCGTCTTTTGACGAATACTAGGAAATGCTAGGGAACGATCTTGATTGTCGCTAATTGCAATGCATTATCTCCCTGAGTTGGAACTATTGTAGCTGGTGCCTGAGCAATATGCAATGGCAGCCAAATCTGCTCACCTACTATTGTGCTAAACGGATGAGTTACTGGCAAAAGTGCGATTGAAATATGAGCTAGCCCATTTGGGATATGGAAACTACTCAGGCTAAAGATTCTACTTGTGAGGCGTATTACGAGTCCTGATTTCCAGGTACGTGTCGGGCACCAGGCAAGGGACGGAACATCTACGTTCACAATATGTTTACCACCATTTTGATCAGTAATAAGCATGACAGTCTGTAATGAATGGAGGGTAGGCTTAGCGACGTGCCAATAGGTGGTTATGTTCATATACCCCGCACCCGAACTAAACGTATCGGCAGCCGAGACATTATAGCCGACCATGTTCATAGTATCAGTACCATCAGAGTTGCTAAAAGTGACCTGCAAAGGATGGAGTACTTGMTCTTGCGGGACCGAGATATACGAACAAAAATTATCTGAAAAATTGAATAATAGATCATCAACGTTGCTTGTATCTGAAGAAGGTGCATAAGGTAGAGCAACAGGTGGAGCCAGTCCTCTTTTGAGCAAAAGATAGCCATCCTGGGCCGCTACAACACCATAATTGCCTTCCAGCAAGACCTTTTTCACTTCATGCGTATAATCTGGCGAACCGTAAAAGGGATAGACATCGCTGCTCACGTCAAGGAAAATATAATCAGCGTAGTCATTTGCGTAAGGAAAAAGATAAACCCTGGTCCGTTCGCTCAGATGTGGGGCTAAACTCGATTGTGCCGATACTGAGGCATCCTGCGGTATCATGCTGATAAAATGCTGAGCCAGTTCGATATGGGCAGTAATCTGGGTTGAGGGCCAATGAAAGCCTTGTCCTAATGGCATATTACTATTGAACGCATCCGCCTTCACTGTACTGAAGAGAACATAGGCTAATAGTACTACCAGCAGTACTGGAGAAACCCAACGATGCATGCTGCCAGTGCGAACAGGAGAATTTCTGCTTTCCTGTGACTTTCCTCGTGACAGACGCACGTGATTAAGTACCCATTGCACTAACCAGATGATACATACAAGCGCCTCGATGGTCGAAAAAATCAGGACAGGTACGATTTCGGCACTGTACTGAAAGAAGCCGCTATACATATTCTGGTCAGAACTAAGCAAGTTTAAGGCCAGCGAGGGCAGGGCCAACACGAAAACCCACGGAGCCAACAGTGGGAGATAGCCAGCTGGATTGAGAAGCAAACGGATATAAAAATTATGATTATGCTCCAAAACATGTTGCTTGAGTATACTTAGCGGGTGCAGCACTATGTTGCGAACAATTTGTACAGGGCTATTACCGAGATAGGCATAGCGTGAAGCGAGCAGTGGATGACCGGTGGGACTAAAGAAGTGGAAGATGAGTAAAGTCAGTCCCACCCAGCCAATGGCGAGTACCATTAATGCCAGGCCGCTGCGCCAGCGATGTTGCAAGAGGATGGACCAGAGACCATAGAGGGTAATAAGTACGGGTATCTCTTCTTTACAAGCCATAGAAAGTATAGCAAAGATAAAGAGCCAGACGGTGCGGCGCGTATACATGAAATATAAGGTGAAAAGTAAGAGGGCCGCAGTGAAGGTAACGGCGTGGAAATCACTGACAAGGGCGACCTGCTGGGCAGGATAGAGCAAATAGAGCAAGGCAATGGCAACTCCGGCCCACTCGTTGCGCAGACGCAGGCGTCCGAGCCAGAAAGCTGGAAATGCACCGCTTGCTACCACCAGGGTTTGTATTACCAGTAGTGTTTTTGGGTCAGGCCAGAACACATAGAGGAGCGAGACGGGAAAGAGAATCGGCTCAAAGTGGATAGCAAAACGGGAAATACCATCTAAACTATAACAGTTCGTGTCATGAACGATATTGCAGATTGTTTGATGTAGCATCTGACCATGGACGGTGTTCCAGATAGCCTGGTCCATAATTCCCAGGTCCTCGGCATTGGTGAGATATGCGTCATGCCGACCTGTCAGGTAGAAGATAAAGTAGGCTGAGAAGAGAAGAGCCAGCAAGGCGACAACGCCTGTCGCCAGCCAGAACACCCATGTGTGCGACAAAGGTTCAGGAGAGGGATAGAGATAGAAGCGGTTGCGCCAGACGGATAGACGTTTGCGCCACGTTGCGTTAATCACTTGCTGCACCCTTTTCTACTAATTTCGCAGATACATCTGTAGAGGATGCTTTATTCTCTACTGGTTTGACCTGATCTTCAGGGATCACGTTTTGCTTTGAGGCTTGCTCCTGTTGGACGGCACGTAACTGGCTGCCGCCGCTTAGATAAGCGATACCGACACAGAGCAGTTCCGCAAAAGTAGAGACGACGCGCGAAAGCAAGGCTATTACGGCGACTACGCCACCGGGTACAGACGCTAAGGCAAGCGTAAACAGCGCACCAATCGCCAACTCACGGAAGACCAGGCCGCTCGGGGTTATAAAGGTGACAAAGCCAAAATCCCAGGCAATGGCGTAGACACCGATACAAACTGGTAACGCAGCCAGTGGGGTGACAGGCCAGAGGGCAAGCAGCATAACATAGAATGCGCAACCGGCGACAATCCAGCTCGCGCACCAGGCGATCGTCACAAGCAGGATATCGCTATAGCGCAGCGACAACACGATGGGTTCGCGCTTCAAAAGGCGCAATGCGAGATTGAGTAAACCATTGAGGACACGGGGGTGGAGCATGACGAGCAGGGCAATGAAGGTAATGCCGCCAAGTACAAGCACGAGGGACCCCTGGAACAGCGAACCAAGCGCATGAGCACTGCCCCAGAACAGCAGGCTAAGGGCAAAAACGAGCGCAGCAGCAGCCAGTTTTGTAATCAGCTCAATGGTCATACTAGCAAAGGCGATAGGTCGCGGAACGCCATACTTCCCTGTCCATAATACACGTGTTAGAACGTGCCAGACATTGCCAGGGATATAGCGCACAAATTCTGAAGCCAGGTAGATGCGCAGGCAGGGACGCAAAGCGAGGCGGTAGCCGAGGCGCTTCAGGACAGATTGCCAAATCAGACCGAAGGAAAGTTCCTGGAGGATAAAGCCCAGGAAAGACACGGCCAACAACCAGTAATTCCAACGCGAAGCATCGGCAGTCAAGATCCGCCAATTGTAGTCATGAACTTTATAGAGAAAGAAGGCTGCAATCGCTACAGGTAAGCCAATTTGTAGTGTACGCTTGCCAATTTTTTTGAGAGATGGATGCTGCATCAATCGAGTTCCTGCCTGATACTATACTCCTCCCCCGGTTGGAAGGCGTAATGGCGTATCATCTCACTTTGCAGGCCTGTTAGCACAAACTGGACACCGATGATCATCAAGATGATACCGACGAAGAGGAGCGGCTGCTCACGAATCAACTGACCAACAAAGACGCGGCGAGCCACGACAAAAAGGTCCACCAGGACGCCAAGGGAAAAGGTCAAGAATCCGAGGGGACCAAAGAGCCTCAATGGTGTACGCAAGAAAGATGTGAGAAAGAGGACATTGAGCAGGTCAATGAGGCCGCGCGCAAAACGCCTGGCGCCGAACTTGGAGACGCCGTATTTACGCGGATGGTGGCGTACCTTTATCTCTGTCACACTGAAGCCGCGCCAGTAGGCCATGACAGGCACAAAGCGATGGAAGTCACCATAGAGTTTGAAGTGGGTATCCTCGATCACTTCGCGGCGGTAGGCTTTGAAGCCGTTGTTGATGTCGTGCAGGTGAACGCCGGTTAAGGTGCTGACAAGGCCGTTAAAGACGCGAGATGGAAATGTTTTTGAAATAGGGTCGAGTCGAGGAAATTTCCAACCCGAGACGAGGTCGTAGCCTTCGGCGAGCTTTGTCAGAAAACTGGGGATTTCTTCTGGATCATCTTGTAAATCGCCATCCATGGTAAAAATGATTTCGCCACGGCAACGCTCGAAACCAGCAACGAGGGCTGGAGTTTTGCCAAAGTTGCGGCGGAAGCGGATGACGCGCACAATGCTGGGATGCTCATCATGTAATTTTTTTAGTTCCGCGAAGGTGTTATCTGTGCTGCCATCATCAACGAATATGATTTCATAGGTCTGCCCGAGTGTGTCAAGTTGGGCAGATAATTTTTCAAATAGAATGGCGATACTCTGCTCTTCATTCATGACAGGGACGACAATTGAAATTGCTACTTTTTGTTCGGTAGGTTCAGGAGTCGCTATTGCTGGTTCAATGGTTAGATTCGATGATATTTCTGTCTGTTGCATTTTTGATGTTCTCCGCGTTCAGGCGTTCGCTGTCTATGATTGTCGCCAATTATAGCATATTGTCTACTTTACGCAGTAGAGGATGGTACCTTTTCTTGTATCCTCGTTTGTTGTTCCTCTTTAATAGAACGGATGAAATGTGGTTAGGGACACGAATCGGGAAAAAAGTGGAGATAGGGTGGGGGGGCTGGGCTACCTCACAGGGCGCAGCAAGCTGGGCTACCTCACAGGGCAACCGCAAGGGTTGCCCGTACATTTTAGCAGGTAGGGTAGAGAATAGGGTGTGGCAATAATTTTTTAGAGGATTGAGAAGAGATCGGGGCGGGCGGAAGTGAGGGAGTCGACGCCCGTAGCGGCGAGGCGTTGAAGTTCGTCGGCAGTGTTGACGACCCAGACGCCGAGCTTAAGACCGTGCTGGTGGGCTACAGTAGGCATGTTAGGAGTGAAGAGGTCGTGGCGCATGTTGATCCAGTCGCAGCCGAGAGCGGTCGCCTGGCTGATCAGGATGTCAAAGGCATGTTCGTTGGTGGCGTTCCAGAGAGCTTTTGAAACGATGGCACCGGTGGATACGGTGGGCTCGATGGATTTGATGAGGAGGAGCATAACCCAGTCGAAGGAGATGAAGAGAGCCTGGTCGAGCATGCCAGCATTGCGTACTTCTTCCATGATGGTTTCCACGATGTAGGGATAGCGGCCATACGTCTTATACCTCATATCACGTTTGCTGGGCTTTATTTCGATATGGACCTGGACGCGGCCTTTGGCGAGGTCGAGGACTTCACGCAGGGTAGGTATCTGCTGTGGTTCGGGCCAACCGCCGGGGTAGTGGGCGGCGGCGTTGAGGCTGCGCAGATAGGCGAAGTCGAGGTCGAGGATGTTGCCATGGCCATTGGTGAGTTTGTCGACGGTGAAATCGTGAATGACGATGGTGTGGCCATCACGACTCAAGTGTACATCGAGTTCTATGACATCAATCGGCAGGGTGAGGGCATTGCGAAAGGCAGCCAGTGTGTTTTCAGGGGCGAGATTGGAGCCGCCACGATGGGCAACGCGTAGAAAATGGTCACTCATTACGGTGTTGATCTTCCTAGTACAAGATTTCGGTTGGTTGTCGATCAAATCATATCACGCGCAGAGGTGTGGTTGGAGGGGTAGGCAGAAGGTTCTGTGAATGATTATGGTCGCGAGGATACTTCATTGATCTGTCAGTGTAGGTGGGTCAGATAAGTTTGAATCGAGGAAATTCACTGGTTCAAGTGTGTCAACTGTTTCAGGTGTATCAGGTGTATGAGAAGGAGTGAAATAATTCGCTGGCCATGGGATGGACAGAAGGCAAAGGGGGAAAGAGAGAATTTTGTTGTATAGTGAGAAAAAATGGTGAAAGGATATTTTTGAAATGGCACTTAAGATAGGTATGACGGGGGAGGCCAGCACGCTGGTTGTGCATGAGAATACGGCTGCATCTGTGGGTGCTGGAGGCGTTGAGGTTTTTGGGACGCCGATGATGGTTGCTTTGATGGAGAACGCGGCGTGGGGGGCGGTCTCCAGGGATTTGGAGAAGGGGGATGTAACGGTGGGGACGCTGGTGAATGTCAGCCACCTGGCGGCTACGCCGTTGGGGCAACAGGTACGAGCGATAGCAGAGTTGATCGAGATCGATGGGCGTCGGCTGGTATTCAAGGTTGAGGCGCATGATGAGAAGAGGAAGATTGGGGAGGGGCAGCATGAACGGTATGTGGTTAATCTGGAGCGGTTTTTGAAGAGGTTGGGGGAGTGAGGGTGATTTTGTTAGAGAGGGTGGTAAATGGTTGTTGTGGGGTTAAGAATGTGGTAGAATGGAGGTACATCAAAGATTGGGCGGTACGCACTGTTTTTGTTGGATGTTCTGTTTTGGGGATGTCGGGTTTCGACAGACGAACAGATTGTTGAATTGCAGGTCGAGGTGTCGGTACGCACTCTCGTTAAACAACCGACAAAACAATAGATGCCAAAACGGCACCTTCTTACGCTCTCGCTGCTTAATAACCAGTAGGCGTCGTCCACCCAGTTTTTTCTCGTGGGACTGGATCTGGGCGTCGAAAACGCGAGATGCTATGACGATGACCGTCTTCTAGTCGTCATTTAAGACCAGAGGGCCAGCGCTGACGAATCCTGTCGATGGGAGGCTGAAGCGTAAGAAAAAACATCGACTAAGCCTGTAGTACATTCTCTGATAGGTTCGTTTGGACGGGGGGTTCAACTCCCCCCCATCTCCACCAGGAAGACGAGGCGGGAACTAGCTTCCCGCCTCGTTTCATATAAGTACCAATTCCTGATTGTAACCTATATGTAGCAACCGATGTAGCAACTTAGTTCTTCATAAGGGACAGGTAATTTGAATGTTCGAATCAGTCTGTATTCGTCGTCAGCAACTTCTTGATGCACCAGAACCTTTAGATCTGGGGTTTCTAGCTGAGGCTTTGCTGTTTTACCAAAACGTTCACTTAATTGCAGATAGAGATATTTTGTCGCAACTTGTATCCCAATGCGGGTCCTCACTTGTGATTGAATTAATAGAAGAGGGCTTCTTGAAAATCAGCTATGTTGATAAGCTGACAGCTATCCGTAATTTTGACGTTGGGACATCTAAAGAACGACACCAGCCTATAACGGCATGGGATACAAAGGGCAATTGGCGATTGGAAAAGTTTGCGCCATTACTCTTTAGCCAGAGAGCGGGAGGGCCAGGCTTTGGTCGCCAACAAGGTAGGCGTTTCGCAGAGCTTGTGCCGACTATCGATATTGGCGATGATCTTCTATCGGCCGTTCGTGCTGACTTTGCAGAACAGGAATACATCGAGAAGGCCGTTGCGTTGCTATTGAATGTGCTTGCGCCGACGTATCGACTTCCCCAAGACTATCGCTTCAAGATAAATCAAGATGGAGATAAGTTTTTTGTCGATACGAACATAGACTTCCGCCAGGCGAATGACAGCTTCAATCAGCGTGTACAAAAGCAAAATACCGGTGATACTCTATCAATTGGTAGCCTGCTTTTATACATACTCGAAGCCAGAGGTGACCTCTTTTTTGCATCGCAAGAAAATGCAGAACTTGCGACCCATCCAGGTAGCGCCACTATTATCGATGTGAAATTTCGTGATATTTTGAGTAAACGCTCAAATAGTCAACATAATATAGAAGCCTTTCAGGAATTGGTCCTGGCGAACGGCCACGAAATTGGCGAGAGTATTAATGTCGGCTATCGTACCTGGCGAGATCTTTTAGATCTTCTCAAAAAAGCTCGAAAGTTTAAAAAAGATTGGCTGCGGCAAGTAGCCCCAGATGCTTCCTTAATTTTTGAATATAACAGGGCAATCGAAAAAGACACATGGGTCGGAACGCTCCCAGCTAAGATATTTCGCTTTCTCATATTTACAGGTGGAGGATCGTTTACCCCACCTTTAGTATCTGTTGGACTTAGCGCCGTTGACGCTTTCATAGTTGACCGCCTACTAGGTGGCTGGAAACCTAATCAGTTCGTAAGCGGGCCTCTTAAAGATTTCGCCCGACTCGACTAATACACATAGAGTGAAGATAGCTTAAGCAGCCACTAGTCTGTCGGTATCAATTGCAGATTAAACAGACAGACTACCACCCAATCCTTTCTACACCCCAAACTCAGTATCCCACCGTTCAATGATGTCCTTCTGCATAGAAGGTAACACATGTGAATAAGTATCTAAGGTCATGTTGATAGTGCTATGGCCTAACACTTCTTGCACTACTTTCGGATGGATGTTCATCGATAGCAAGATGGTTGCTGCACTATGACGCAGGTCGTGAAACCGCATGTGAGGTAAACCAGCATCTAACAGCACTTTTTTAAATACTCTGAGAAGGTAGTTCGGGTTAAAGTAGTCTCCATGCAAGCCACAGAATACTAAATCCTTTTCTACCCATGCTGCACCTACTTTGGTACGGTCCTCAATTTGCTGCAAACGATATGACTTCAAAGTATCGACCACAAAGGACGGAAGCATGAGCTTGCGTCGTCCTCTTGCCGTTTTCGGTTCGTTTTCAACATAGCCATAGTGAGGAATGTAGTCCACCGTACGCCTCACCTGTATACTACCTTCCTCAAAGTTTACATCACGCCATCGCAATGCAAGAATTTCACCACGCCGCATACCTGTTGTCAAAGCTATCGTGAGTATTGCCTCTAGACGGTGTTTTTTCACATATTCTAACAGTGTATGCGCTTGTTGCATTGAAAGTACTTGCTTTTCTATCTTTGGTATCCGTGGAGGTGAAACCGCATCACAGACATTCCTTGCAACAAGGTTCCACTTCACCGCATTATCTAACGCTTTATGCAACACTCCATGAATGTTTGTAACCATTTTAGGGTCAAGCCCCTGTTTCAATTTGTCAGCATACAGCTTTTGTACCCGCTGTGGCGTTAACTTCTGCAATTGAACATTTCCCAGATCAGCAACAATGTACTTTACAAGCTTCTTGTACTTTACATAGGTGCTAATATGAATACTTGGCTTATGCACATCCTCTAGCCAGTGATCCAAGTAACTCCTGAGCGTTTGTTGTGGAGCCGTTATAAGAATACCCTGTTGCTGTTCATGTAAAGCTGCTTTTAGCTTTTCCTGGACTTCTTTGCGAGTCTTCCCGTAGAACACCTTCCGTTTACGGTTTTCAAGGGTGATGCTACCTACCCACTTTCCATCTTCTTTCCGTTTATAGATCGAACCTTCACCGTTACCACGCTTTGCCATAGTACTCCTCGCTTTCTCATACCTGACCCATAAAAAACGCCTCCCTAAAGGGTAGAGGCCCTCTAGTGAGGCAATTTCGCAGCGTATGAACAATCAAGCTACGCTCTGTTTTCGCGCTGGTCTATCCATTGTTGCAAGGATGCTACAGACACTCGCACCGCACGCCCAAAGCGAACGACAGGTAACCCCTCGGTTGCAATCAGGTCGTACACCTTTGTCCGACCTAATCCCAACGCTTTCGCTACCTCTGGCAAACTCAACAACAACAATGGTGAAGAGACGTTCTTTACACTTTCCATCAGCTTTTCCTCCCAAACACACAAAAAAGCCAGAAGCAAAACCTACTTGCCACTGACCTTCCTTCAAAGAACCGAGTCTATGCCCGATTGACTCAATACCCAGGTTGAAATGCCCTTGCCACATGCTCCCAATTGATCACTGAATACGTACTCTGGATAAGGTTGTAGACTACCACTGAAACCGCCGCGTTATGTTGCCGCCGAACCGCAGAGGCATCTATCCAGGCATTGATCTGCGCTTCAAACCAGTCTTTGAGGGTATCCGCACAGACAGAGGCATTTGGTGCCTCATTCATCAGTACAGCCACAGGTTGATGCAAGTGGTTATCGTTCATGATGCTACGATACAGCGACCAGGTAAAGAGGCTGTCATCAGTGACCGTTTCACCTGACAAGAGCGTTACCAGGCTTTCCCAATCCGCATATGCTAAAGCTGAACTGACCACATCCCAGGCCAGTAAACGGAGATATCCGTCATACAATCTGTAGCGATCAGAGACGTTCATGTGCCACCTGGTTAACGCCTCTTGCACCCACTGCTCAACCAGCTTGCCTACTGGATACCCAATTGGTGCACCAGCCACTAGAGCAGTCATTGCATTCATGATCTGTTCCTCACTACTCAAGTGCAGATGCATCAACCACGTAAACTTATTCTCCCAACCGTTATACTCACTTAAATCCATTGCACACCCTCACTTTCACTTGAGAACCCACCCTAACTTACCCACCGTAACTCATTGCGCTGATAGGCCCAAATGTTAATAACCCTTCGTGAGAGATTGCGGCCCTCACGGAGATCAATAAGCGCCTCCGATAACGCTTTCCGCCGCCGCCGCCGATACTCATGAATATCTTCGGTGAACTCCTCACTCGTTACTAGCGACCAGGACGACCGCTTGACTATCTTTTCACCCTCTCGTGGCTTGTCATTATCCCCTTCAGGGGCTTCACTCACGTCTACTGGCTTGCCATTGTCCACGTGAACCGCCTCATCAACAGGAGAATCTTCCGTCGTAGGCTCAATTGCGGTTTGTTCCATTGAGCCTTGTTCAATTTCTGCAAACAGACGCGCACGCAAATCAGAGACCTTTTCGGGAAAGAAGTGACGAGAATAGCGAATACGCCGTGCACGACTCACCAGTTCCACGGTATACGTGTGTCGTTCCTCGACCACGTTCCCATCCTCATTCTGGCTGATGACTCCAACTTCCCGTTCCTCGTGACGTATCCCCTTTTCGCCACGGGAGAGACTTTTGGTGAGGTACTTGGTGACATAGCCTATCACATGTGGCTTGCGAACGGCTTGCACATCCACAATGTAGGCGACCCCATGCCGAGCAGAGCGCCACGCTTCTTTGAGGATGTCATGCGGAATGAAATCGACGCCCCTTACTAACAAGTGCCAATGAAAGCCGTTCTCGTCAAAGTCGCAATGTCGTTCCAACACCGCAAAGTATTCAATGAAGTACGCCAATCGCGCTCCAATATGGTTCGGCCCCCGACCTTTTGAGCCACGACGCAGATATTGGAAGAAGGTAGTCAGAGCGCGGGATGCTTCCTCCACCGTCTTGCCCGCTTTGGTCAGGGTGATAAACAACGCTGGTTCTGCTGCCTTCACCAATTGCCGCCACTGGTCTACCTTGCGCGGCCCGCAATAGAGGCAATCCCAGCGATTGCAGCGGGCGCGTACGACTTCGCCTGTGTCCTGATTGATAAAGACGTGTCGCAAGGCCCAAGGATTGGGACAGAACATAAGTGTATCGAGCTTATGCTTTTCCGCTAAATTAGCTTGTTCTTCCAGTGAGAGAAGTGGAAAACGAGGAGAAACGGAAGTCCCTGTATCGTAAGTCATATGCACCATCCTTCAATGAATAAAGCTCTCATGCACCAATTAACTGGCTTATGAGAGCTTCACACCACACACTAAGAACTTTGTGGTCGCTTTAATCCTCATTGAGGTCAAGTATCATGAGAATCGATGTTGGAGAGGTAGTATTTATATATTTGTTTCGCGGGAGTGGTCCCTTTTGAGAAATCTTTAGAAGTTCGCGAGTCACTTGAACTCATAATTCTGTCTTAACGACGCTTATTTAAATATTTTAAATATATTGATAAAAAGAAAATGATTATAGGCGTAATTGTCAATAAATAAAACCAATAATTAAGATTTACTTGATAGCGAATGGAATTATAGATTAAAAATATCATGAATGCAGTACTAGCAATCGAAACAAAAGGAAGTATAGGAAATATAGAACGTAATCTCCTTTCCCAAACTTTTTTGGCTTCCGCTTCCCGAATTTTCTTAAACCTAATAGTCTTCTCAGCCTCATAGCCCATAGGACTCGGGGTACCTACATACCGAGCTAATCCTGCCGGATCACCATAGTATTTGGCTTCCTCCCAAAGCATGTTTAGTTGTGTTCTAGCAGAGGATATCTCTCCTTCATTGATAAATTGTTGAGCGTTCTCATACAACCACACATATTTCTGATTATGCTCTGCAATACTTATACGCTCTATTGCTTGAGCATCATTTGGTTCAAAACCCAACAAGGCCTTCCAAGCACCGATTTCCTGTCCCCAAGCTCCAACTCGATGAGATTGTTCTGCTTGATCACGCAGACGCTGCACACGGAGAGGATGCAATTCTTGCAACAGTTTCTGCATTTGAGGAGCAAGTATGCCATTCCCGAAGTTGGGCTCACGATCAAGAATCTGTTGCCAGACAACGGCGGAACGCTCTAAATTACCCTCAGTTCTAGCTGTTATCCCTATTCTGTATAAGTCGTTAAGATCTCGATCTAAGGGAGTTGGAGCTGGTTGAGGCACAACAAGAGCAGGTTCTTCGGATGTAAGGTTGATTCTAGTCGCAATAGTCGCAGTTTTTTGGCTAGCCGTAGATGTCGGTATTGCATTTGATTTTGCCTCTAAATGACTTAATGCAATCAATAAATCTTTTAATCCTTGGTCATAGATGCTTTTAAAACTAACCCACTGGATGCTGTTCAAGTCTATTGGAACTCTAGGGCAAGTTCGGAATTCTAACGGAATGATTTGCTTGCCCTGTCCTTTGGCAAAACGATATTCCATCTTTACATATTCCGACACAACCGCATCTGGTGAAAGTACAACCAGTAGTACATCACTGTGATCAATCGCATCTTCAAGCTCATCCATCCAGTTTCGACCACCTTCTAGCTTACGGCGATCTACCCAGGTGCGAAAGTTACGTGCCAGTAGATCAGCTTCAAGGCGATCAACAAAAGAGCTATCGGTACGGGAATAGCTTATGAAAATGGATATGGGTATATTGGTCATTAGATATGCCTTTCAACCCAAAAAGAAAACAATATATTTGATGGCTACAACGATTAGTATAGTGGTTTTAGTTGCAATTCTAATCTCTGTATCTGGGGATGTCAAGAAAAAATATTTATCATATGGTTTTGACATATATTGCCCTACTTGTGTGACTTACGCTTATAAGGGTTTAAAACTACCAGATCATTTCTCTGTTATGATACGGTCAACATAACCTAATGGCAAGCCATTTTAGGGCAGATTATCCTGACTAATCTGCTTAATATACCATTATGGATCTCATTAATAAATCTAAATGAACACCGCAATATATCAAGCTATCTCTGAAATCAGTCATTTATTCCCATTTTTATCCCTTGCATTAGTAAGTTCTTTACACTAAACTAAGCAGAAAACATATTTCCTTGGCTACCATAAGGACTTGAGATTATTCCTTACAATATTAGTATATAGAGAACAGGGAATATCAGCAAAAAACTCCAATGAACTTGCAGCTAGCACTAAAAAGGAGAATTTCGGATGCCAAACACAAACGCAAGTACTAATTCTATTTCAATCTCACCAGAACAGGTTTTCCTTAGCTTCAAGAAAGCAGTAATTGATCGATTTCAAATCACGGCTGCTAATAGATTATGTAATTATCATGATTATCTAAAAATTCCTAAAGACTCGAATATTCGTCATGGCGACGAAGCAAATGCAGTAGACCAACAATTTACTCGCTATACTCTTGAATGGCTAGGCTTTAAACCCTCTGATTGGGACTATAACTCACCTCAACGGAACACGGGGCAGAAATTGAATCGGCCTGATTACAAAGTTAGAGGTTCTATTGGTATAGCTTTTATTGTAGAAGATAAAAATAGCACGATTGATTTTGATGATAAAGAACATCTTGAACAAATGAGGCGTTACTGTCTAGGGACTGCTGGATATGCAATTTGGTGTAATATACGCAGAATATTAGCAGTCCGCTTTTTACCTAGCAATACTCTCAAGCACGAGATCTTAGTTGACATATCTGTAGAAAGCCTTTTTGGATCACAGCAACCACTATCCTCTGAGAAAGATATTCAAACCACCAACTTAGCCTTGTTCTTTCTGCTCTTTGGTAAAGATCGTTTCACTAAGTTTACTACTCTTGCTCAGAAAATAGGTATCGATGAGCAGACTTTCGAGGGAAGGGCTACTCCTGTTGATACTCGTGAGGCAACAGATAACTTTATTAATGACAGTCGCCAAGCTCTAAGTCATTTGAAACTTGCCGCCGTGGCTCAAATCCAAGAAGCAGTAATACGGCGTAAAAACATAATCCAAGGTGAAGAAGCATTACGTCAAGAATGGTTAGAAGCTGCTGAAGACTTAAAAAGAAGAATTAATTACTCTTTAATAAGTGACCCGGTAATTGCAGCAATAACTAATCTAACTCCTCGATTAGGAGAATTAAAGTCAGAAGAGATACATAACATTAAGGAAGTTATCAAGGAGGCATTGGGACAAGCTAAGTTTTCAGCAACTTTACTTCCCACATTTGAAAACTGGTTGGAACAAGCATTACGCATCAACAGTGCTTTACTTGCACAACGCTTTGAAGTTACTGAACCATTTAAAATTGTAGAAGCTTACCAAATCTGGAGTGAGCGACAAAGCGACCGAGAAGACATAAAGCTGGAAATCTTTGCCGAGCAAGTCGCATATGTCTTCTTTGTGCGCCTCCTATTAATTCGCGTCCTAGAAGATAAACGAATATTATACCCTCGCCTCGCTAGTGATGGCGGATTTCTTGAGTGGAGTCAATACATCAAACGGCATTTTGAAGAGCTTGATGGTATAGGTGTCTTGAACGAAAACTTCTGTAATATTTTGTCGCGAAAGGCTAGCTATTATTATCTGCATTTCTTCCAACAGGCAGTTTTTGACTGGTTTTATCCAGATGATTACCTGCTAATAGAGACACTTGAGTTCTTATGTCGCTACAATTTTCAAAACATAAATAGCGATATTATTGGCTTCACTTATGAGGCTTATATCGATAGAAATGCCCGTGATCGCAAAGGACATTTTTTAACCCGTCATGACGTTGTAGAATACATCCTCGATCTGCTTGCATATAGAGGCCCGCAAATTATTGGACGACACATTCTTGATCCAGCTTGCGGCAGTGGGAGTTTTCTTGTACATGCGGCACGTCGATATCGTAGGGCTTTAGTAACTTTTTTTTGCAACCAACAAAATCTACCAGATAATGAAGAAAGCCTTCAATCTGATACAGAACTACGCAGAGAATTTGCCATCCGCTACCTACATGATCTTACTACCTACTTCTTTGGCATGGAAATAAATCCCTTTGCCTGCTATCTCGCTGAAATGAACCTGCTCATTCAAGCATTGAATGATCTCTTTATCTTACAGCAATCAGCAGATATGCAACCGATTGAACGTTTCCGAATATACAACACCGATAGCTTGAACCTACCACATGAAATATTATCTCTCTCAGGATTAAATGGAGATCTAAATAGAATTAGTATACCAGACCGACTCAGTAACAGACTGGCTGATGAAGCTTATCCTATAAAAGCAAGGTTAGTGGGCTATGCGGAGGGATTCTCCTATATTGTATCAAATCCACCTTATGTGAGTAGCAAGCAAGAGGACTTCGATACAAAACGCTTCAGAGAGGCTGAATTTTATAAACTTGCTCTTTCAGGAGATATGAATTTATATCTACTTTTCCTGCGTTTAGGTTTGCACTACTTGGCTGATTTTGGGCACTTGATATATATTGTTCCACTAACAATTTTTGGAGATAAGAGCGCTAGTGCTATTCGAAAACTATTCACAACACCGCCTTTTAGTCCGTCGGTAGCTATTAGATTTTACCGAGGAGATATCTTATTTTCAGAGGTTGATCAAGCAGTAGCTATTGTGCGAGTTGACCATTCATTCCCTAACTCTTCAATATTAATAAGTGGTGGAAATACTATTCAAGATGCAAGATCCACTCAATTTAAGATGCCAGTAGAGGATGTCATTGAAGCTGTGCCCCAAGATGCTATCTGGCAAGGGGCTTGGCTAGTTGCGCAAAGCCAAGAAAGTTGGGATATTTGGCAATACGTAAAAGAAATCAGTAATAATCTAGCAACACAATTGAGCGATTTACTAGATACAGCTTTTGATAGAAAGCAAGGTGATGTAAACGCTACACATCTCAACCCTTTGCGGATAGGAGTAAATGAAGGAAACTTTGCTGCTGGGGACGTTGCGATTTATAAGGGAGAAGATGTAAAACCTTATGCACCACTACCCCACTCTCCTTCCGTCTGGGCTAAACCGCACTTAACAAACGCTGACAAGAAGTTATCAAATGAAACAAAACATGCCTCTCAAATTCTAGAAAAACTTAAAAAAATCAGTAATAATGAAAAAGGTATAGTGTTACGAGCAGTAGCGAGACTAAATACCAGAGAACGCCTAATAGCCACTTGGTTTGATAGGGATAAAGGTAAACCTATCGCATTTACACACAAGTTGTGGCGTATGATTCTCAAAGACAATATTTCAGAAGAATATGGTAAAGCTTTACTTACTCTTATCAACAGTAGCGTTATAATTTACCTCTTTAATCTCTTTTCCACGAACAACGACATAAGTAAAGAAAGTTTAGGTCGCATTCCTATACCTGATCCTCAAAATATGCCTGTAGCACTGTTAGCAAATTTAGCTGAAAGTATATTGAGCGAACGCGCAATATTAGAAGGTTTTGTGGAGAAGTATGAAGCAAAACTACCCAAGCTTGATGATGGTAACGTGTATATCCCTCCTTCCGTATTTCTTACCACAACCCATGTCCCAAAGCTCAGTATGTCAGCGTTAGTTGGGCGTAGTGAGGTTAAAAACAGTGGCCCAGTAAAATGGCAAATAAGAACATTGAACTCCAGAAATATGATTACTTGCACGCTTGATCCAACTATCCCTAATGCTACTGCTTTTACAAAGATAATAGAAATGTTTTTAAACGAACCAGGGCGAAATGAAAGTACATGGAGCCAAGCACAAAGCTGGCAATTACCGGATACAGATGCTGCAACATCATGGTTAAAATTATATCAAAGCACTAATGAACAAGCTCAAGCAAGTTGGAATAAATATATTTCTCTACTACTAGGAACAGATAAAGTAGTAGCGGATTGGTACGGCTTTGATGCCTCACAACAGCTAGCCATTAATAATGGTCTACCATGGGCTAGACGACAAAGAACCGTTATCTATCAAAATTCTTCAGAGGCGTCTCTCAATGCAGATGAAATTTCTCTAAGTGATAATAATCGCACCCCTGTTGAGTCCAGTCAAATTTATGCTATTGGACATGATACAACTTCTCTTACTTTGGAAGTCGAGTTCTTAACAGGAGAAGTTTGGCAATATGATGCTGTACCATTAGAAACTTATCAAAATTTTGAGGCAGCACCATCTAAAGGAAAGTTCTATTTACAAGAAATTAAGGGTAAATACGCGAGTAGAAAGCTTTCAGAACCTACACTCAATGATACAGCTAAATAACGCGAAGTGCAAGTTATTGAAAGCACTTTGTAAATGTAAAATACGGGAAAGAACTCAGCACGAACGTCAGCGAACGAACAAAACCGAATCCTGTTTCCGATACGTTTTAAATAGCTTTACTATTATCTCACGGTTCGGTCATTTTCTTGGGCAAAAAATGAATTGTATTCCCCACTTTTGGGCGAAAAACGCCAATAAAATGGTACTCATTCCCCACGTGGTCATAATGGCTTGGATTAAGTGAATGTATGTTCTGTCAAAGTGAGACGCATTCCTCGTTTTTACGATCAAAACATGCATTTCGTGAGATCAATTCTTTCAAGCTCCTTAAAAAATGACCGAACCATGAGTATTATAGCTAAACGTACAAATTAAACCCTGACAGGAACATTGACAGGAACGCCAACAACCATCAGCAAACATTCGTGAATATAGAAGAACACAAAGTTGCTCTAGCACATATGGAGAGAACGACCATGAACAGCCAAAAACAAGCCACGCCGTATCTCTCCATCGACAACAGATAACTAACGGCAAGCCATTACACAATTTTCGGTATGGCACCGTGAATGACCCGCTCATTGTTAATTGTCTAAGAACGCCTGGAAGAGCGGTGCAAACACACCCTTGGCTTGAATAGTGCCTTCCTGTATGGCTTTCAACAAAAGTGGCACTAAATCTTGCTCAGGAATAGGAGCATGGTAGTTTGTTCTATTCCAGCGGCCCTCACTGCACACCCAATAGCCAAAGATGTACTGCGTTTGGCCCTGTGCTTCTGGTGTGCGTCCAACACGCCGCTCAACAAACAGGACACAGACTTCCCCATTATCCCATGTGCTATGTGGCATGGTTGTTATTGCATCGGTCAGCCAGTCTGGATGCTTCCCAACAGGACGTGGCCTAAACTCTTCTTTAATCCTTGCAGCGCGTTCATCGGCTTTTTCAACAATATTTTTCATTTTGTCCCACCTTTTGCAGATTTGTGGCAGATGTAAAAACGTTCTCAAACGGCTATACAAGCAGATATATCTTATATATAGTATAACATACAGCAGAGATAAAAGGTATAGAAATGCTGCGAGTTTATCACATTTTAAGAACTGGTAGAGCCACACTAAGATATTGTTGGCGAATTCAGTTTTTAAGCTTGGAATAGTATAGACTGTAGCCCAGAACCATGCTCACAATTTGAATTCGCCAACAATATCACTAAGTGGTGGTTGAGCATAAAACGCCCTTACGAAGACGAACCAAAGGCCGAAGGCGCGGTCGGAAGCCTCGATGATGTCATATCAAATGTTGGATCTTCCGCACTTCCCGTGCTCAACCATTGCATCGAACTAGCAAGAAACCAGTCCAGATGAGCATTGAGGGATATTTCCCCTAAAAAATCATCCTTAATACCTTGCACAGATGTGTGCTGTCTTAGTAGGCCAATCCACGCTACTTTCTCAATTATTGCTGAGCACGACAAATGCGGCAGAGCCAAAATTCGGTATGGCATCGAACTTGCTTGAAGCTTCTCGAAGGGCATAATATCTCACTGGTCAGCATCGCTGGCAATGAAGATTTCAGAATTGCGGGGACTTTATTCCGAACAGGAAGATAAGCGATAACGTCAAAGGGTCACGCAAAGCGTTTTCCTGATCCACAGCAAAAGCGTGGAGGTCATACACAATGATCGGTTCGAACAGAGCATTCTTCCAAAGGGCTTTGATCTCCATGAGATTGTACTGCTGCCATTAATCATCAGAAGCCGGAAAAGCCCAAATATCTTCGCATATTTTCTGGTAGAGGGACCTGCGGAGTGAAATGTCGTTCTTTTTGAATTCGAGATGGGGAATAAATTGTAAATTATGTGATTTAGCCCATTTGACGAAATTCGGGTTATTTTGATAGATTAAGGGACACAAAGAGCTTACCAAGAGATTTTCCTTCTGGTAATGCTCAATTTTTTCCGCATAGGGCATGTCGTTATACGATTGATTTGTGCCACGAGGAAGCAGCACGAGAGCGCTTATACTGTTACGCCAATTGGCAAAATCGCTTTTTTCTTTGAATTCGTCGGTGTGATCCTCGAAATTATCAGCCCAGATATGCTCCACCTCGAAGGGTTTCCCGCCCGGACTTTCGTAGTAGGTCTGAAAAGTAGAGGTCTTACCGGCACCTTGCTCTATATAGGATGTCATCCGTGATAGTAAATATTTGACGAACCGTTTGTTTTGTCCGTTTAACTGGAATGACCCCATCCCTTCCCAGTCATCATCTAATTCGTTGATCTTGGCCGAAAGCAACCCGCGCAACGTTACCAGATCTTTGCCTCGGATCTCTTTTACCAAAGAATACATAGTGTAGCGAATCGAACTGGCTGAAAACCTGCGGAAATTTATGGAACGGCGGACTACAAAAGTTTCTATATAGCGTGCCACTAAATCAATTTTGGCATTTACGGTTTCTGGCGAGTCTACAGGAGTTAATGGCGCAAGCATCAGGGGATAACTTTGTGATGTGGCAATACCCCAACGGGCAATATAATAAACATGCTGAAGCGTAGGGATTAAATTGCTCTGAGCTCGCAGAATCCGTACATAAGCCTCATAGTAGAATTTGAAGTCCTTAGCCACGAAACGTTCAAAATCTTCAGGACGTTCAGGATTAAGTCCCATTTTGGGGAGATTATCCCGTACCCAGCTATGAAAACGGGTTCCAATTTTCTCAAAATCTTCGTTTTGTGACCCTGCTTTTCCTGGCCGTATCGAATCGGCGTAGCTTGCACGCAACCATGCCTGGAAAAAGCTTTGATCCTCGTTCGTATCAAATGTCTTTAGGACATTGACGGCCCTCTTCCAATCTTCATTAGCCTTGTTGCGTTTGCCAGGCTCATTAAAACGCGAAAGTATAAACCCCTTTAGCATCTCAGTAGGCGTCAGATTCAGCCCCCGATCATTCATTGTCTCAAAAATGGTATAGGCATTTTCATCGGAGTATGCGACAATTTCCACCAGTACCACGTTATACTTCAGCCAATCTATAAAAAATGGAAGATTGTTGCCTTTAATATCTTCCGGAAATAATTCTATTATGTCGGCGTACCGTTCGACCATGTTGACAGTCGAGGCGTCATCTCCATTTTGCGCGGTATAAGCGCCGTAAAGAAAGAGGTTCTCCAGGCACTCCCTGCGCTCATCTACCTGGATATTAAAAGATTTTACGCCCCGGAGTTCAGAAAAAATCAACGGTTCGATTTTTTCGTCAACCCCTAATGTTTTTTGCAGGTTGTTTAGATAGATAAGCAGGAGAGTCAGAGAAGTAAGTCTTTGCTGGCCGTCAATGATAATGCGTTGGCCTCCCTTTTCGCTGACAACGAATGGGCCGAGATAGTAATTATTGTAATTTTCACCAGCCGTGCGAGTATCGCCCTCCTGGTATTCATTCAGAAAGGCGTTGGTAAGATCGGTAATCAATTGTTCTATATGCTTCCGCTGCCAATTGAATTCCCGTTGGAAATAATCGACCGTATATTTACTATTTTCGAGGACTTGGCTTACTTTGCGGTCGTGGGCTTCAATCTTGTTTGTAAGTCTGCTCATTTCTATATTCGATCTTCTACAAGTTATTTGAGAGCCAGGTTTTTTTCGTTAAGATGACCTGACAGGTTGCATGACACACAAAGCCTATTATACACAACCTTAGCAATACCCGATGTCATACCGAATTTTGGATCTTCCGCACTTTCCGTGCTCTGAGCACTATCTCGCAAAACTTCTTCATAGGGGATTGGCTATCAAAGCGGCTTAAGAAAAGTCTGTCAATCACTACTGTACAGCTTAGCACGGGAAGTGCGGAAGAACCCAAATGTTGTGTAACGATGAACAACGAGAAGGTGCTAAACTCAGTCCAGACCTTACTTCTGGGCTTTTCTGCTATGTACTATTACACAAAATTTGGTATGGCATCGCTTCTAATGGCAAAGCCATTTCCCTGTTCAAAGACATCAACATTGTCGAATGGCTTGCTTACCATTATTGCTACACTGTAGCAACGGATGTAGCAACGCCGACGATATTCAGCAAACAATGAGGCACAGCAACGGATAATTTGAGCGTGAAACGGACTTCAGCGAACAACCATGAACGGCTTTTGGTGAGTTCAACTCCCCCCCATCTCCACCATGAACGAGGCCAGAAGTGATCTTGTGAAAGCACTTCTGGCCTCGTTTTATGCACTTTCAGCTAAAGGTTAGACTCACCCCATTAACGCCGTTGACAGCTTCATTGACAGCTACAGCCACATGACAGCTAAAAAACTACTGCACTTCTTTATCGTCTTCCTCACTATCTCCCTTAAAGGCGTCAGCCCATTTGTTTACTACATCTTGCTGCATGTTGGGTAACAAATGTGAATAAAGCCCTAATGTTATAGCAATGTCACTATGTCCCAACCGTTCTTGAACAGCCTTCATATTGACACCCATCCCTAGCAATATTGTTGCAACACTGTGTCTGAGATCGTGAAAGTGCATGTGAGGTACACCCGCCTCTTGTAACAACTTCTTAAACACTCTTAAAAGATAGTTGGAATTGAAGTAGCCGCCGTGTAGATCGGGAAACACCAGATCACGGTTTTCCCATTCATCACCCACTTTGAAGCGTTACTCTCGCTGTTGAACACGATATTGCTTTAACATCTCAATAAGGAATAAGGGAAGGCTAATCCGACGCTTACCAGCTTTCGTTTTCGGTTCAGTCTCATGTTCACACCTCTTTACCAAACGAGCCTTGCTGTATCGTTTGGTAACAGCAAAGCTCTATTATCTGACAGTTACGCGCTTTCTTGTAGCTTCAACCACTCTTTACCAGCGACCAAGATGACCGCTCGACGATCTTTTCCACCTCTTCTGGCTTGCTCTTGTCTTCATCAGGAGCTTCACCAACATCTCCTGGCTTGCCACTCTCCACGTGACCTGCCTCAACAATAGGAGAATCTTCCGTGGAAGGTTCAGCTTCCGTTTGCTCCATTGACCCTTGTTCAATCTCTGCAAACAGACGCGCACGGAGGACGGTGACCTTTTCAGGAAAGAAGTGACGAGAATACCGAATACGCCGCGCACGACTCACCAGCTCCACCGTGTAGGTGTGCCGTTCCTCAATCACGTTCCCATCCTCATTCTGACTGATGCCCCTAACTTCCCGCTCCTCATGCCGCACACCCTTTTCGCCACGTGAAAGGCTTTTGGTGAGATACTTGGTGACATAGCCGATCACATGTGGCTTGCGAACGGCTTGCACATCCACAATATACGCCACAC